>Michael_p2__coassemble_1141_pt1 | contig 43817 bp, 38 predicted proteins | sample Michael_p2__metabat2_high_PE_012 | metagenome-assembled genome bin Michael_p2
AATATAATTAGAGAAAATTAAAAACAATTTTATGCGATTATTTACAGTCTTAATTTTGTTATTAGGAAAAGTAATAATGTTAAAAAGGGTATAAGTCTTTTTATATTGGGTATTTAGTACTATCTTTGCAAACTAATAAAATGTTTAACTATGTGGAAAAATTTGGCTGCTTGCAACCACAATAAAAAATGCTAAAACTGCGAAATCCCAACGATTTAATATGACAGTTTAGCATTTTCCACCTAAAAAAGATTGGAAAATGAATTACTTGTTTACATCCGAATCGGTGTCAGAAGGGCACCCAGACAAAGTAGCGGATCAGATTTCCGATGCTATCGTTGATAAACTTCTTGCTTATGACCCATCTTCAAAAGTTGCGTGTGAAACACTTGTTACAACCGGTCAGGTAGTTATTGCCGGTGAGGTTAAGTCTGACGTATATATTGACCTGATGGATACAGCACGCCGCGTTATCAATAAGATTGGCTACACAAAGAGCGAATATAAATTTGACGGAGAGTCTTGCGGTATATTGACTGCAATTCATGAGCAGTCTGGCGACATTAACCGAGGCGTTGAGCGTGAGGTTGAGGAAGAGCAAGGTGCTGGAGACCAAGGTATGATGTTTGGTTACGCATGTAACGAAACAGAAAACTATATGCCGTTGACATTGGATTTGGCACACTCAATCATGCGTGAATTAGCTGAAATCCGCCGAGAAGGGAAGGTTATGACTTACTTGCGTCCAGACTCAAAGAGTCAGGTTACAGTTGAGTATGATGAGAACGATAAACCGGTAAGAATCCACACTATCGTTGTCAGCACTCAGCACGATGATTTCATTCAGCCAGCCGACGGCAGTCAGGCTGCGCAAGATGTTGCAGATACAGAAATGCTTCAGAAGATTAAGGATGACGTTAGAAATATCCTTCTTCCACGCGTTATTGCAAGTCAGCCGGAAAACATCCGCAGCCTCTTTGACGATAATTTTATCCTTCACGTTAATCCGACAGGAAAGTTCGTTATTGGTGGACCTCACGGAGATACCGGTCTTACAGGAAGAAAGATTATCGTTGATACTTACGGTGGCCGCGGTGCTCATGGTGGCGGTGCATTCTCTGGAAAAGACCCATCAAAAGTTGACCGCTCTGCAGCATACGCAACGCGTCATATCGCAAAGAACCTTGTGGCAGCGGGCGTTGCCGACGAAGTGCTTGTTCAGGTAGCATACGCAATTGGCGAGGCAAGACCGGTAAGCCTTTGCATAAATACTTACGGAACATCTCACGTAGCACTTACCGACAGTGAGATTTCTCAAAAGGTTAATGGAATATTTGATATGCGTCCGGCTGCAATAGAGAAGCGTCTAAAATTGCGTCAGCCAATTTATGAGGAGACAGCGGCATACGGTCACATGGGAAGAAAATCTGAGACAGTTAAGAAGAATTTCTACTCAAAATATAATGGAGACATTGAGGTTGAGGTGGAACTATTTACATGGGAGAAACTCGACTACGTTGAGCAAATCAAAAAGGCATTTAATATCTAATTAGATATATCTAAAGGCACAAGCGGCTGCAAGAAATTGCGGCCGCTTTTGTTTTGTTATAAATTCTGTTTACTAACCTGAATAAATTAGAATAAAGTCATTATATTGAATTGATTTTATTGTATTTGCTCTTGAAAAAGATTAATTTTGCAAATGATGAATATAGTATTGCTCATATTAGGGATTCTGCTTCTTGCATTGTCGATATATTTATGTGTTAAGCCACATATACCGGCTGTTATTGCCGCTTATGGAGGTATATGGATGCTCCAGTGGAGTGAGTTTTTGGCATTTCCGTCGGTTATGCTTACCTATTGGGGAATAATGGTGATGTTTGTTATAATTATTATTACCATGCTTCCGCAAAATCTTGTCAAGGCAACTCAGGGAACAACGCACATAACGCTTGCATCGCTTTGCGGAATGCTTTCAGGAGCAACGCTCGGCTATGCAGCCTTGATAATTGGTGCTTTTGTTGGAGCGGCAGTCGGTGGCGTTATATTTGCAAGGACGCCTAAAGGTGCAGGGCTGAACTTCCCTTCATCACGTTTTTTACAGTATGTTTGTGCAAAAGGCTTGCCTGCAATTATTGCAATATCTCTTGTCGGTATAGCAATTATTGTAGCGGCTAAAGAATGTTAAAGATTTGACAATGAAAAAATTAGTATATATAATTGCTTTTGTCGCGTTTTGTTCGGTAACTTTTACAAATATCAGTGCTAAGGAAAAATTCAAGGCGGAGAAACCGGATATGGAAGAAATAAAGAAATCCATTAGAGAGCCGAGTTCTCCATACTATTATAAGAAGTTATGGAGAAAGTTTTGTAGCAATGATACCAATATGAATATTCAGGAGTACAGGCATTTGTACTTGGGCTATGTCTTTCAGGAAGATTATAATCCTTATAGGGTGTCTGAATTTGCAACAAAGATACAGCCACTTTATTATAAAAAGACACACACAGAGGCGGAGTGTGACACTATTATAAAGTATGCTGAGCTGTCGTTAGGAGACAATCCTTTTGACCTAAACCAGATGCAGTTTTTCATCTATGCACTCAAGACAAAGAAAAAATTTGCTCGTGCTTCTATCTGGCAGTATCGCCTTAACCACCTTTTGGAAGCGATTCTCTCAACAGGAACAGGAAAAGATGATAGCCCCTGGTACGTTATCAGTCCGGTGCATGAATATAATATAGTCAACTTTATGGGGCTTATTGCAACAGACCACAAGGAGTTGGAGAATAGTATTGACTATATTGTTGTTGATAGGCAAAACGATAAATCACCAGAAGGGTATTATTTTGATGTGTCAAAGGTCCTTGAGGTATATAATACAAAATTCCAGGAGTAGAGATGAATGAGGCAAAGTTAAACAACTTTATTAACGGAGGTTACTGTCTCGGAGTTGTGGCAGTAATTACTCTGATACTTGCTTATTTCTATAGCTTTATTGGTCTTTACGACACTCATTCATCGGTAGGTATATTGTTTTGCCCAGAGATAAGCAGCAGTGATTTGGCATCGTTTTTCCTTAATTTGATTTTTGTAGCAGTTAACACTATTCTTATTGTGTTCCTTAACAAGCGTTACGCATTTATTCGCGAGTACACGTTGCTGCATGCAACATATTTTCTAATTCTTACATTTTCGGTATCATCGCTTGTTGCAGTTGCCAATTCATCAATTGTTCTGAGTATTGGTGTGTTGCTATCGATGCTGGTGCTGTTTGAGGGATATCAGCAAAGGCAGAGAAGGAGTTTTATATTCCTTATATCGTTTATTCTTGCCGTTGGAAGTATGTTCAATTATGCCTTTGTGTTATTGTTGCCGGTATTTTTTATTGGCTTTATCCAGATGCAGTTGATGTGCTTTAAAGGCTTTGTCGCTATGCTTATTGGTCTGTTCGTTCCTTATTGGATAGTTCTCGGTCTTGGAATAGCAGAATTGTCGGATATTGCTTTGCCAAAGTTGACGTTTACAGCCGATGCCTATATTGATATCGTTACCAGTCCGCTTGTTTTCAATATCGCTATGACGATTTTGACCGGTGCGATTTTAAGTGCAATCAATATGTTCCGACTGATGAGTTACAAATTGCAGTTGCGTTCCTATAATGGTTTTATAACCATACTTGCAATGGCTGCTACTGTACTTTTGTTTATTGATATAAACAATGTCTATTTCTACTTGACAATATTGAATATCTGTCTTGCATTCCATGTTGCACATTTCTTTACTATAGAGAAATTGCGTCGCGGATATATTCTTTTTGCAGTATTGGTGCTGGTCAATTTGTCAGGATGGATAGGTTTTGAAGTAATAAGGTATCTGATTTAGAGATGAAAATTATTGTAGAGAAAAATATCCCATATATCAAGGGACTGCTTGAGCCTTTTGGAGATGTGCTTTATTTGCCTGCTTCGGCAATCAATAATGAAGCAGTATGCGATGCCGATGCATTGTTTGTTCGAACAAGAACGAGCTGTAACGAAAGTTTACTGAAAGGCAGTAAAGTCAAGTTCATAGCAACGGCAACAATTGGGACCGACCATATTGATTTGGATTATTGCCGGCGCAGCGGTATTGCCGTTTTCAATGCACCCGGTTGCAATGCACCAGCCGTTGCGCAATATGTTTTTTCTGTTATTGCCCATACTGTAGGAATGGATATTAAAGGAAAGACGCTTGGCGTTGTCGGTGTTGGTAATGTAGGTAAAATCATTGCCCGTTGGGGTGATTTGCTTGGCATGAAGGTACTTCGTTGCGACCCTCCGCGTCAGCGTGCTGAAGGTTGCGACTTTTTTGATTTGAAAACCATTGCCAAAGAGGCTGACATAATAACATTCCACACGCCGTTGAATATGGTTGGTGACGACAAGACCTATCATCTTGCGGATAAGGCATTTCTAGAATCGCTCGGCAAGTGCGAATTGCTTATTAACAGTTCCCGCGGGGAGGTTGTTGATAACCTTGCTCTAACAGAGGCGATAAAGGAAGGCAAGATGAAATATTCCGCAGTTGACTGCTGGGAGAATGAGCCTGACATTAGCCGCGAATTGCTTGGACTTGTAGATATTGCAACTCCGCATATAGCAGGCTATTCTGCAGAAGGCAAGTCGCGAGCAACTGCTATGGCATTGGAGGCTTTTGAAAAGCATTTTGGTGTTTCTGTTGATGGCAAACCGGTGGTTTTAGCCCCTGCGGCAGGAGCAGACGTAACCGGCATGCAGCAGATAGCGGATTCTTATAATCCTTTTGTTGATACAGAAAATCTCAGGAAAGCGCCGGAAAATTTTGAGGCGTTGAGAAATAATTATGACCTTCGTAAGGAGGTTATGTAATAATCCTAAAACAGTCTAAGCCATGTTATTAATCCACAAAGCATCTGCAGGCTCTGGGAAAACGTATAATCTTGTTTTTGAGTATCTTAAAATATTGTTGGGAAAGAAAACAGAAAGCGGTTACATTTTGGATGAGCATCCTAATGACAATCACAAAAAAATTCTCGCCATAACCTTCACTAATAAGGCTACTGAAGAGATGAAGAAGCGAATTGTTAAGGAACTGGACTTGATCGCGGGAAACTCCAAAAACAGCGACCATTCGGAATCGCTCTTAAAGGCGTTTGGTACTCAGCCTAAAAAACTTCAAGATTCAGCAAAGAAAGCGTTGACTGATGTTCTCTTCGACTATTCAAACTTTAATGTGAGCACTATTGACTCGTTTTTCCAGATGATATTGCGCTCTTTCGCTTTTGATGTTGATTTGATAGGCAATTTCAATGTTGAGTTGAACGATGACTTTGTGTTTTCTGTTGGTGTCAGCGACTTGAAAAAGAGCCTTCATTTGAGGAACAGGGACAAGTTCGTAAAGGAGTGGATTTCAGATTTTATGGAGAATGCCATAAAAAGTGGTAAATCATGGGATGTCTTTAGAGATAATAGTGGCATAAGTTATGGAGGAGGAGAAATATCGCTAAATTCATTTGCCCAGCAGTTGAAAACAGAGAACGTCAAAAAGCACCACAATGAACTTGGAGAGTGGATAAGTAACGAAGGCGTTATGAAAAAACTCAAGGGCAGGTTGGGTGATATCCTGAAAAATGACCTTGTAGAGATTTCTAAATTGTCAAGAGACTTATATGCTTTGTTATCAACAGGTAAAGGCTATAGTAGTAACGCTATTAAATTTTTTGGCAAATTCAAGGACTATAAAGGGAATGACTCTGGTATTGAAAAGTTGACACTTTATAAAGCGATGCTTAAGGGAGATGTTCAGACAAAGCAACTATGCAATAAGTCGGCAGAAGACCCTGATACGGTAATTGGAATGAGTCTTGACATAGGAAATTTACTAAGGCATAAGGCAACAGCATCTGCTATTCTTGAAAATATCCACATGCTTGGCTTGCTTGGCGAAATAGAGGCGAATATTACGGGTTTCAGTAATGATAACAATATCATATTGCTATCTAATACAAATGAGATATTGCGTCGAATAATCAATAAAGAAGATGCTCCATATATCTATGAACGTGTTGGCACTCGCATATATAATTTCCTTATAGATGAGTTTCAAGACACATCCCGCATGCAGTGGGAGAACCTTATGCCGCTTCTTGACGAGAGCCTTTCTGGTGGTAATGACGATTTGATTATAGGCGACGTAAAGCAGAGTATCTACCGCTTCAGAAATTCTGATCCTCATTTGTTGAAGAATGAGGTAGAAGGCAATTTCTCCCATTTCATAGAGGGTGATGATGCTAAGACCAAGTCTGTTCCAAACACCAACTGGCGAAGTTGCCGTGATATAGTCCTATTCAATAATACTTTCTTTAAAGCCCTTTCTGAGGAGTTGAGAATGGGAGAGTATTATGAAAATGTTGCCCAAAAAATTAGCGAAAAGAATAGGGATAAACGCGGGTTTATAAGATTTGAAATATTAGAGCAGAACGATAAAGATAAAAGTAACAATGATATTTGCGAGAAGGTTGATTTGCATCAAGAGTCAATCCGCCGTACAATTGCAACTGTTCAGGATATGTTGAATCGCAATTATTCCCAGAAAGATATTGCCATTCTGGTGAATACCAACAGTGAGGGTCGTGACATAATAAGTGCATTTATGGATTATGTTCCTCAAGAGGGAGAGAGGCAGATAAACGTTATTTCAGAAGAGTCGCTTTTTATATCAAATTCTCCTGTCGTGAGAACCGTTATCAGTGCTCTTATTTCCATAGATGCTCATTTACAATCTGAGAATAAGGAAGGGTGGGAAGAGTCGGAAGGAAGGAGAAGTGTTTATCTGAGTGATTTTATACATCGCTTTGAGTACAATATAAGCCAGGGTATTGAAATAGAGCAGGCTATAAGTAAAGCGGCCAGTGGTCGAGGCGAGGATTTTGATTTGGAAAATATCCTGATTAATGATAAGCCGACAACTTTGGATGATTTGGTTGATAAAATCATAAATAAATATATTACTGATAAAGACGTTCTTACAGAGCAAACACCATTTATTCAAGCATTTCAGGATGCCGTTTTGGACTATATGGATTTTTATGGTTCTAACGTTCATGAGTTTTTGAAGTGGTGGGAATTAAAAGGAAAGAAGTTGTCGATTTCATCGCCCGACAATATTGATGCTGTTAACATTATGACAATTCATAAGTCAAAAGGCTTGGAGTTTCCGTGCATTATTATTCCGTTTTGTGATTGGGAATTTGACAAAGGCGGAGGTGTTGAATGGGTTGAAGTAAATGAAAAGATACGTGATTTTCTCCACAAAGAAGGCGAGGAAGATTTGCTTCTTCCCCCGATATTGCCTATAAAAAGGAATGATGTCAATACATCATTGGAATGCTTCAAAGATTCGTTAGAGGCAGAGGAGAGAAATTCTATTATGGATACTCTTAACAAGACTTACGTTGCGTTCACTCGTGCAGAAAAGGAATTGATTATGTTTGCTCCAGAGGTTAAAAAAGACTTGAGCAAGAAGATGGTTGAAATTTTTTCGGTTGATAAGGAGCCATCTTCTCCAGAGTTATATGTTAATTTGGGAAAGCATCTTGATGGGAAGGTGTTTGAGATGGGAGAAAGGGAAATTTATGTTCCGAAACAGGTGAAAGATAGTGGAGAGGAAAAGGAATCGGAGCCAGAAGTTTATCAAATGCCTGAATATGAATTGGTAATTGATGAAGAGCGATATAAGTATAAGGAGCAGGACTATGTTGACCGCAGCGATCCTCAGCGATATGAGGGAATAATGAAGCACCGCATTATGGAGCATATAAAAGTTCCTTCAGATCTGGATAATGCGATTTATTATGCCCGTTCCAAAGGCTTTATAACAGAGGATGAAGCGAAACTCTACAAGGCAGAGATAGCAGAAGGCTTGAAAGATGCCCGCGTTCAAGAGTGGTTCTCTCCTGATGTGAAAGTTCGTAATGAAGTGGATGTTGTTACAATTGTTAGCAAGAAGGATGGGAAAAAAGCGGAGATAAGGCGGCCAGATAGAATTGTTCAGACATCTGACGGACGGACCATTGTCATTGATTATAAGTTTGGTGAGAAAGCCGAGGAGAAGCATGTCAAGCAGGTTTATGAATATGTGAAAATTTTACGAGATGCCGGGTATAATAATGTTTTTGGAAAAATCTGGTACATGTCTGAAGGGAATATACTTGATATTTAGGAAATCAAAAGCGAAAGAAATAGTAAGGATAAGAAACTATTGATAGTAAAAGCATTAAATAGTTAAAAATTTATGCTTTTCTCATATATTGTCTTATAAATAAAAAAAGAATTATTACATTTGTGAATTGATAAAAAAGAACTCTATTTAATATGAAAAAACTAACTTTTCTAACGCTTATTCTATGCTCGTTTGTTGTTGCAAACGCAGAGCAGATAAGTAGAAATCAAGCAGCGGCAATCGCCGGTAAGTATCTGCCATCAATTAATAGTGAGACGGCTCAGCCTATGAAAAAGGCTGTAGGAGTTAACCAGTCAGCGCCTGAGTACTATGTCTTTAATGCAGAAGACGGTAAAGGCTTCGTTATTGTGTCTGGAGATGATGAGTTGACAGAGGTTGTAGGTTATTCAACAACAGGCACGTTCAAGGTCTCAGACGATATGCCAGTTGGCTTGAGTAATTATCTTTCTCGATATTCTAATTATGTTAAAGCAGTACGAGCAGGCGAGGCAGCGCCGATAAAGAAGGCTATTTCTAAGAAAGCAACGCCAGTTGTTGCACCGCTTGTAACAACAAAGTGGGACCAAGGTACGCCATATAATATGTTTGCTCCTTATGATAGAAATGTCAAGGAGAATTGCCCTATTGGTTGCGTAGCAACTGCATTTGCACAGATTATGAATTATCATGAATGGCCAAAAAATGGTGCTGGTTCACGCAGTTATTCATCAAACTATGGTACTCATTCAGTGAATTTCAATAATTCCAAGTATGATTGGGCAAATATGCTTGATGAGTATAACAGATACAAGGAACCTAATGGAAATATTGTTAATGAATATACAGATGCCCAGGCACGTGCCGTTGGCAAGTTGATGTGGGATTGTGCCGTTTCAGTTGGAATGCAGTTCTCTCCTGATGGTAGTGGAGCTTTGGAGCCTTCTGTCTTGTATGCTTGTACTAATTATTTCTATTATGATACAGAAGTTCTATATAGAAATGGAACAATAAAGGATCAGTTTCTAGAAAAGGCAAAGGCTTGTCTTGACGAGTCAAAGCCATTAATGTTCTGTGGAGACGGAACTGCGGGGGGCCACGCCTATGTTGCCGATGGCTATGACAGCAATGGCTTCTTGAGTATCAATTGGGGCTGGAGCGGAATTTCAGACGGCTATTATAATATTGATTTGATGAATCCTGATGACCTTGGAACAGGAGGTGGTGCCGGTGGCTTTGTTGACCATCAGGTTATTATTGCCTTAACTCCAAACAAAACAGGAAATATGGGTGTTGAAGGACATATGCCTCTTGTTTTGTTGGATGAAGATTATGGCGAAAGTGGTTATTTCAATACTGACGCAACAAGTTTCAAAAAGGGAGAAACTTTTAAAGTGTTTGCGAGCCGTTTGTGGAACTTTGCATCAAGTACAAAGTCTTATGACGTTACAGTGGGTATCTTTGACTCAGAAGGTAATCGAGTTGCATTGTCACCAACTGTCTATAAAAGAATAAGAAACATGGGTTCTCAAATGCTTGACCCTAATAAACTCCAATTTGATTTGACAGAAGCAGCTAAGAATCTAGCAGACGGTTCGTACTATGTGAAACTCCTTTGCAAGGAAATACGCTCTGGTATGGATTATGACTGGATTTATGTAGTTACTCCAAATTACGTTAAAATTACAGTTACAGGAGATAATGTTGTTTCAGGAGACTCAAGAGAGATTGAAATGACTTCTGCAATTACATCAGATTCTCCAGAGTACTTGATTGGCGAAACTGCTAAATTTTCTGTTAAATTGAGTAATAAGGCAGATGTGCCAGCAATGGGAACTGTTAAATTCCTTCTTTCTGATGCAGAGACAGGTGCTAAGAAAAAAACATTCTCTGAAACATTGTCGTTATCTGCAAGTTCAACAGCAGATTTTGATTTTGATCTGAAAATAACATCATCACCATTTACTGTTGGCAAGAAATATAAGGTCTCTTTTTATAGTTATACTCCAGTTAAGGGAGATCATAAGTTTGTATCTGTTGATGACAGTAAGTCTTGTGTATTCTCAGTCGTTGATGAGAAGGGTGGCGTTAGCCAACTTGAGGCAAGCAGCGTGAGTGTTTATCCTAACCCTGCGAGTGACTATGTAAAGGTTAATGCAGATGGGAAAATCGTCGCTATCGAACTTTATAACGCAGGTGGTAGCCTCGTTAAGAAAGTTGCTGGTGCGGATGAAATTTCTGTTTCAGATTGCCCTTCTGGTTACTATCTTGTGAATGTTGTTACCGAAAAAGGTAGCATCCGCAAATCAGTTATTGTGAAGTAAGGTCATCTTTAAGAGCACTCAGAGTTTTTAGGAAAATTCGGAGTTGTAAATACAATCGGAGAATTCAGAGTATTCTGAATTCTCCGAATTTTTTCTCGTAGCATGTAGCATTTCGGCTATCGTTTTGCGTTTGCTTCGCGAAGAAGTTTTTTATACTTCTATTTTTTCGAAGTCTGAAGCTGGGTGTTTGCATATCGGGCAAATGAAGTCTGCAGGAAGTTCCTCGCCTTCATATTCGTAACCACATATTCTGCATCGCCAGATTGTTTTCTTTGGTTTCTGAGGTTTTGGCTTAATGTTTTGCTGGTAGTAGTCGTATGTGGCTGTTTTATCATCGCTAATGACTTCCATTTCCGTTACTTCGGCAATGAAGATGATGTGTGTTCCAACGTCTATACTTTTGCATACGGTCGCAGAAATATAGGCATTTGTTCCGGCTGTTATTGCCATAGTTCCATTTTCAAGTCGCTTGCAGTCGGTAAAATCGGCAAATTTGTTGGTATCTCGTCCTGATTGGAAGCCGAAGTGCTTGAACAGGTCAAATGAAGCGGATTCGCTGATTATAGAAACTGTTAGTTTCATTGATTTTGCAATCATTTCAGTTGTCAGGTTTGCCTTATTTAAGGCAACAGAAATGCGGTTTGGTTCAGCAGTGACCTGAATGACTGTATTAGAGATGCAGCCATTGTCCTTTCCTTCGGAATTTGTTGTAACAACGTATAGTCCGTAAGGAATGTTAAACATTGGATTTTTCATAATTAAAGTTTTTATTGTTTTACGTTTGCTTCGCGAAGTAGTTTTCTTCCAATTTTGCAGAAGATGCATTTCTTCGGTATGCAGTATTCGTTATATATCTGAATTGTTGCCTGAGAAGCAAGAGCGGAATCAATTTTCATTCCGGCAGAGGTGAATAGACCAACAATTCTATTGCTTTCAGGCTTTAGTTTTTCAAGAAGGTCTATTGCGGTCTGCACCTTGTCATAGTCTCCAACATGAGAGCCGTAGATGTAGTAAAGAGGAGCAACCATATTGATTAGAATAATATCAATGGAACTTTTTCCAAGAGCGGCAGATGACTCTTCTGATTCTCTGAAAAATGTATAGTGGTTATTCCAATATCCAGTTAGGTTTACCTGGAAAAGTTTTCTTAAAGAGTCTTCATCTCCGTTTGAATCGAGAATGTCTGAAAACAGCCTGAACCCGTTTTCAACGTAATGAGCGAGTAGTGCTATTCTTCGCCATGGAAAGTTTTGCGGTCGCATGCGGAAGGCTTTCCATACCATTCCCTCCGGTTGGCGAAGACTGTATTTGCTCTTTAGAAATGAGTACTCTTTGCATAGTTGCTCATAGTATCTGTCGCCAGTCCCTTTTTGTGGCTCGTCGAGGAGCCCTGCTTGACCGAATAGCAGTGCTTCCAGTTGGAAAATTGAGTCGCTGTGCTTGTGCATCATTGTCAGCGGAAGACTTTTCGCAAGCCTTTCGAAAGGGTCGCTGTTCGTCCCAAATCCTAATGCCCGCGCGAGGGTTATGAAGCATACAGATTCCCAATCACCGCGATAACTGTCAAGGTATGCCTCAATGCGTTTGCCTTTTGCAATAAGCCGTTCAAGCGACATTGACTGTATCCATCCCGCTTTTTCGATGCTTGAAAGGTTTGAGATGCACCTTTTGCATGGAAGTTCTACCTTAGCGTTAACCAGTTCGGAGTATTGCTTGTTGAATTGAGGGCTGCAATGCATAACCATCTGCGGAATCCGCTCTCCGTTGGTTCTGAAAACTGGGGCGTCATCCTTTTCAACGACGTGAAGGATAACCGAGTCGTATGCCGGGTCATTATCGTGACCATGCCTTTTCCAATCTGTTGCGCGGTAATGTATTTCCACATTTCCTACCCATAGGTATCCGTCAATTTCGATTTTTGCGTTAAAGAAATCCGGACCGGCGTCAGAGTTCCTGTGTCCCGGGTTAATAATACGCACTTCTTTGCCGTCATTTGTTTGCATGGAGGTTGGATTCCATAGGCGGTATTCCCAAATATATTGCATCAGCATTTCCATAGTATAGGTCTTTGGCTATAAAGATAATACAAACTTTGGGTATAAAGAGCCAAAATGCCGATTTTGTTCAAAAAAATTTATCAGGAATCTTAGCATAAATCAGTACGGTTTGCATGTTTTTTATATATCATCTTAGAAAAATGTGGGATTTTACACAAAACACGTTGGAAAAATGTGATAAATCACACAAAAGTCGTTGGAGAAATGTGTATATTTGCAAAAGACATAGAAATTTAGAAACATAAAATGGAGGAAAAATGGAAATTTCAAGAAAAATCATGTCTGCTCTTCTAAGATGGAAGCAAAAGGAAGGCAGGAAGCCGCTAATTATTCAGGGGGCACGTCAGATTGGAAAGACATGGATTATGCAAAAGTTTGGTAAGGAGCATTTTGAGCATGTTGCTTATTTTAATTTTGAGATGTCTGAAGAATTGTGCCGTGAATTTGATAAGACAAAGACCCCTGTGCGGTTGCTTGAGATGTTGAGGTTTTATACTGACCAGCCGATAGTTGCAGGGCGCACTTTAATAGTCTTTGATGAGGTGCAGCAATGTAATAAGGCACTTAATAGCCTAAAGTATTTTAGTGAGGAGGCTCCAGAGTATCATATTGTTGCTGCAGGGTCTTTGCTCGGCGTTTCATTGTCACATGGTGATTCTTTTCCAGTAGGAAAGGTGGAATTTTTAAGAATGTTTCCAATTACGTTCAGTGAGTTTTTGTGTTCTTATAATTCGAAAGTTTTTAATTTTGTTGAGAGTATAACGGAAATACAACCACTTCCAGAAATTGTAATGGGGCAATTGGAAGAGGCTTATCGTTTGTATAGTGTTAGCGGCGGCATGCCTGCCGCTGTGATTGCGATGCTGGAAAAGAAGGGAACTGAGGCTGTTGAGGAAGCGCTCAGGTCGATATTAATTTCCTATACTCTTGATTTTGCTAAGCATGCCCCGAATAAGGATATACCACGAATTAGTGCAATTTGGAGGTCTGTTCCGTCACAATTGGCGAAGGAAAACAGGAAGTTCGTTTATAAACTTGTTAAGAATGGGGCGAGGGCAAGGGAATATGAAGACGGCCTGCTATGGTTAGAGCATGCTGGCTTAATTTATAGAATTTTCTGCTCTTCAAAGCCAGGGTTGCCGATTAGTGCGTACGATGACTTGTCTGCGTTTAAAATATATTTGAGTGATACGGGAATTTTGCGTTCGTTGGCAGATTTGCCGGCAGACATATTTTGGACTGACAGCGTTGCTTATACCGAGTTTAAAGGAGCATTGGCTGAAAATATGGTGTTGCAATCTCTTGTGGCAAATTTTGATGTGATTCCAAGATATTGGACTTCAAATGGAACGGCAGAGGTGGATTTTTTATTGCAAAATGGGTTGTCGTTATTGCCTGTTGAGGTAAAGGCAAGTACAAATATAAGCGGTAAAAGTTTGGGAGTTTATATCAATCGGTTTGATCCGAAATTGGCTTTGCGTTACTCTCTAAAAGAGTTGAAGTTATTTGATAAAGTTTTAAATATTCCTATTTTTCTCGCAGATTGGACTCCGAAATTTCTGGAAATAGCGAATGAAGTTGCGGGTGGAAAAATGTGATATCTCCTTTTGTTGGTATGGAACCAAGTTAGTGCATTAGCAGCAGGCTTGCTGCCATTATTGCCATTCCGGCTATAACGCCCATAACTCCGTAGTGGTGATGTCCGAACCTTTCTGTGCCTGGCAGTAGTTCGTCGAAAGAGATGTAAACCATAATGCCGGAAACGCATGCAAGGAGCAGTGCATTTAGGGTTGGTGACCATAGCGGAAGGAGGAAAAGAAAACCCAGCAATGCGCCTAACGGCTCAGCCATTCCGGAAAGGAAGGAGAACCAGAAAGCCTTTTTCTTGTTACCCGTAGCGTGGTATATAGGCACGCTTACGGCAAGTCCTTCTGGAATATTGTGGATTGCGATGGCAATGACAATAGGGATTGCTATTTCAACATCCGTTAGAGCAGCGGAGAAAGTGGCGAGGCCTTCAGGAAAGTTATGTATTCCGATTGCCAGAGCGAGCATTATGCCTGTACGCTTCAGTTGCCCGGCTTTATTGCTCTCCGTAGGCTCATGAATTTCGTGAGGGTTCTCATCTTCGGGAACAAGATAGTCGATGAGAGCGATAAGCCCTATACCGATGAAAAATGCAATCAGCATATATATTTCCGGCAGTTTGCCGTCGAAAGTCTGGTTTAGTTGGGCAACAGCCTCCGGCATCAGTTCCATAAAGGAGACATAAAGCATAACGCCAGCCGATAGACCCATAGCGGCGGAAAGAAATCTGTTGTCAGTCTTTTTTGTGGCAAATGCTATCACGCTGCCGATACCTGTTGACAGTCCGGCAACCATTGTCAATCCCAATGCTATTAGTATGTCGGTTGTATTCATTCTTTATGGCTTTTATTAAGTATTGCAAATATAAGATGAAAGAAAAAAATGTGCAAGTGGCATTGATTCGGGAAATGCTGGCTTGATTTCGTTGTTTTGGCGAACTAAGAGTTGCTTGGATTGCTATTTTTGCGGAAAAATCTTTACTATGGGAAAACACAATGAGGGCAGTGCATACCTTGAAATTGCACATAAGGCGTGGGGAAGGAATGCTTCTATTCGCAAGGCTCGCGAGAGAAACAAGAATTTTACATACGGCAGGCAGTGGGACGATTTGGTTCGCAATAGTGACGGTGCTATAGTTTCCGAGTTTGAGAAAAATACCCACGACGGTAAGACTCCGTCAACAAATAACCTTATACGTCAACTGGTGAAAAGTGTTGTCGGACGTTTCCGTGCGAGTATGGAGGATGTGCCGAAGGATATTGCTGACTCGCTTTATGTTAACGGTTGTGAGGAATTGGATAGCCGTATGCTTGAAGAGTTTCTTATTTCAGGATGTGCTTTTCAACGGGTTGACATTGGGGAAAGTGGAAAAGTCACCGTTAGAAACGTCAGCCCGGCAATGGCTTTCAATGGAAAGGTTTGCGACCCGCGGGGGAAAGACTGTGACCTTATAGGGCAGTTGCACGATATGAGTATGGGAGAGATTCTTCTGCGGTTTTCCGACGGAAAGAGGGAAAAGGCGGTAGAGATTTGCCGTATTTTTGACTCAATGTCGGCAGACCAAAACGGCGCGGGCGGTTTCTATTGCAGTAATGATGATGACAAATACCGTGTCGTTGAGTTGTGGATGAAGGAGAGCCGTGAGGTATATGAATGCCATGATAGGGAAAACGGAAAGTTCTTTATTGCAGAGCCGGATTATGCCTCGACGTTACCCGGAAGTGTGGAAAAATGGTGGACGTTGCGCAACGTTTGGCGTTGCCGTTGGATTGCTCCGAATGGCGCGATAATCAGCCAGTACGATTCTGCCATAGGTCATCCATTCGCATTCAAGTATTATCCGCTTGTTGACGGCGAGGTGCATTCTTTTGTTGAGGACGTTATCGACCAGCAGAAATTTGTTAACAGGATGATTACCATTATCGACCACGTTATGGATTCCACGGCCAAGGGCGTTTTGCTGTATCCGTGCAATATGCTTCCGAATGGTTTCACCTGGAGCGATTTGAAAAAGGCGTGGAAGACTCCGAATGCTGTTATTCCGTACGAGAATTTGCAGGGAGCAATTGGCGAGAAGCCGGAGCAGTTGGTCGTTAACGGCAGCAATAGCGGTGCATACGAGTTGCTGAATCTGCAGATGGGACTTTTTGAAAAAATTTCCGGAGTTTCGGCGGCATTGCAGGGGCAGAACGTTGGCGGTGTCAATGGAGCAAGGCTCTACGATTCGCAAGTGGAGAACGCAACGATTTCCCTGCTTGACATCTTCGCCTCGTTCAAATCCTTTCTTGCTGACCGCAACGACAAAATCCGTAATAATTTACAGTATCATCCAACCGCCCAAAAAACCGAAAAGTGATACTGTAAATGATACTGTAAAATCAGAGAAATCTGTTTGTTTTTTCAATCAGAATTCTTGAACCGACTATTGATCGTTTTGAGACTAAAGGGAAAATTTCTCTTGAGTCATTTATAAAATTGGTTGTTGAATTTGACTGGTTTGACGAAATGAGTGCCATTATGAGTAAAAGTAAGTTCACCACAGGGGAGGAACTTGAGACTATTAATAAAAACCAAGGAAGACAAAAAGGAAGATGAAATAGAATCTGTCTGTCACGCGGAACTTGATGCAGATAAGATATTGAAAATTAAAGACAAATAGAATAAAAAACCACGGTATGCTTTAGTCGCACGCCGTGGTCTACTAACTATTAATTTCTTGTGTGTTATTTGTCTTTTTTTGCTGTTCTTGATTCGTCGGTGTTTGAAATAATCTTCTTTGCGCTAAACATTTCACCAACATTGAAGTTGTAGGTCAGTGAAAGGCTGAATGAAACTGGATTTTCCATTTTTTGAGTGCTGATGAATGAGCCGTCTGATGCGTAGTTTGTAAATCTGAAGCCTCTGCCTAAGATATTGTGTGCTCCAAAAGATGCTGTCCATTTCTTTTTTGCAAACGATTTTTTAATGCTCGCACCAAGCATGTGCCATGGTGAAACTATCATTCCCGGGTCTTCCTGTTTTGTCAAACCGAAGTAGTTTAGGCTGAGATAGAAGTCTAATGGCAACTGGAATCCTGTATTTACAGAAAAATACCATTTGTTTCCGTATGTAGTTCTGCCTTCAGCACTTGTCTTGCTTTGAGAGTGAACATAAGTGCCGTTGAAATTCAGTGTCCACCACTCTTTTATCTGGAAAGGCAGATTGAGGCTTGCACCGAAACCTTTCATGTCTTCGATGTTAACGTTGGTGAATATAACGTTATCCCTGTTGTCCGGGTCAGGCAAAGTTCCTTGCATAATTCCGTTTTCGGTGATGTCCATCCATAATGTAAGGCTGTACTTGTATTTTAGTACCGAAGTGAGAGAAATATTGTTTCTGTACGTCGGCTTCAAGTCAGGGTTACCGCATTGGTAGAAATAGTCTGAAGCCTGAGTGCGTGTCGGGTTCAGTGACCAGAACGACGGACGGCTGATGTAACGGGAATAAGATGCGGTAAACGAGTTCTGCCCGTATTCGTCTATCTTGTATGTTATGTACGCATTCGGGAACAGGTCGAAATAACTTTGGTTAATAGTCTTTGCTGCGTTTTTGGTCTTTGTATATTCACCGCGAAGACCGGCTACAACAGAGATGTGCTTGGCGTTGAAACTGCCTTTCGCATATAATCCGAGGATATTTTCATTGTAGTTATAATTATAGTTCATCGACGTTTCTGGCTTCCATAACTGCTCCTTCATGTACCAGTAATCTGCAAGGCTTCGCATCTTGTTGAACGTGTATTTTGCACCTGCTGAGTAATTCCATTTGCTGTTAATCATCTTTGTGAAGTCGAGGCTCACGTTGGTAACATCGTAGTGCGATTTGTTGAGACTTGTTGAAATTGAGTCAACAGGGTTCAGCGTGCTGCTTTGCTTGTTGTAAGGAGAGGTCTTTGAAAAAGACTTGTCGTAACTTGCAATGAATTTTAAGTTTGTCCCGATACTGTCGAATCGGTGGATATAGTTGAAAGTAGCGTTTGTATTGTTGTTCAATTGGTCGCTTTGAAAGATGCTATTCATAATCTCATCGGTAGCATTTGGACGGTGAAATATTGCGTTTGTATTAGTTCCACCATTGTATTTCCAACGGTTGAAATATACTTCCAGTCCGAAAGAATTGTTTTTGTCAGGGTCAAAGAATATTCCGCCGTTGAAATAGCCGAAAACCATATTGTCAGTATTAGTCAAACCGTTGCTGGTGTAGTTGCTGCCGTTTTTGTAGTCGGTTACTTGTAGCATATTGTTATCACTGTTAGGCATTATATTTGCACTACCGTTCATGTTGAATGACCATTTGCCTTCCTTGATGTTCAAAGACGCGGTTGGAGTGTAATTGCTCATATTTTTGCTGACGTTATAGTACATACCTACGCTACCCATAATGCCGTCGGTGCGTGCCTTCTTCATTGTTATCTTGATTACTCCGGCAGAAGAGTCGGCACTGTATTCAGAACCTGTCAAAGGGATTACTTCTACCTTTGTTACGTCTTCCGCCTTTAGGCTGCGAAGAAAGGTCATCAGTTGGTCTTCGCTCATCTTCATTTCGCGGTCGTTGACATATACTTTTGTGCCACTGTTGCCGTTGATTGATATTTTGTCATCGTTAATCCAAACACCAGGAGCATCTCGGAGCAGTTCTTCCCCGTCCTTGCCTATTGCTCCAGGCATGTTTTCAACGTTCATAACGAAGCGGTCTGCCTCGCGGCGTATTGCCGAGGCTGTAACGCTTACTTCTTTCATCATAACGCTGCTTGCCGAAAGAGTAATGTCGTGCTTTGTTGTGCCGTTGATTGTTATGCTTTCGGTTGTTGGATTGTAGCCAACAGAAGTTGCTTGTAGATTGTATTTTCCTGCTGGTACAGTCAGTTGGAAATTCCCGATACTGTCGGCAACTGTACCGCCTTTTTGAATGCTGTCCTGAAGCAACACGACTGTTGCATATTCAACCGGATTGCCTTGCCCGTCGCTGACTTTTCCCTTTAGTGTGTCAGCATATGACGATGCGATTGCTGCTATGGCAAAGGCAATGCTAATTAGTTTTTTCATTTTGTGCCTTATTTTGTTCGTATATTCTTGTTATTTCTTCGATACTTATTCCGAGCATTTCCATTTTGTGGAGAAATTCGGGAATTTCGGTTGTTATGAATTGCTCTTTATGCATCTCTTCAATTTTCTCTTTAGCGTCGGTGCTTACAAAGTAGCCTATTCCGCGACGGTTATAGATGACTTCGCTATTTTGCAGATACTCAAACGCTCGTGCAACGGTGTTGGCGTTAACGCCAACGGTTGCGGCAAACTCCCGAACCGACGGTATGCGTTCGTCGCCTGGATAGTTGCCCTGCATAATTTCGTCCATTATTCTGTCGGAAATTTGTAGATATATAGGTTTGTTTTCCTTGAAATTCATGAGAATAGACCATTTCTTTTAATGTTAGACTTCTTGAATAAACGGTAACTCAAACAAGAGTTAACAATGAATCCAACAAAGCAAATGCTGCCAATTGTTAGCAAAGTCCCTTGAGGAGTGAGGTTTGGTATAGTGATAATGTCGTTAGCAAAGAGAATTGACATAATCATAGACCCGCCAAAAACGCATACGATTATCGCTCCTACAGTTTTTACAAAAGGATGTTTGTACCAGATGTTTCCGCCGAGAACGTAAATCGACAATGAAAATAGTATCCAACTGTAACTGAAGAAATATGCGATGGCAGGACCAACGTAGTTGTATAGTCTTGTGTTGCGCATTCCATCGACACTGATTGTTTCATATTGGCCGAAACAGAAGTGCGATGAAGTGTCGAAGAAATGTGCATAGACCTTATCAACCATCGTCCCGTAGCAGGCGTTGTCAACGCCCAATAGGGACATATAAACAAACCGTGTTGGCATTGCTATAAGGTTTGCGGCAATTGCCATTATTGAGAAACCTATAGTAACGATCAATAGTCGTGAAATGAATTTTTCTGCCGTCGTTGCAGGTAGCATCAGGAAGGAAATCCTCTTTGTCTTGGTTGACATCGGTTTCATTATGTATGACAGAAGTACGCAAGCCATAAAGCCATTTGCCATATATGTTATATTGCTGTAGTCCCTGCTGATGTATTCGATATCTATTGGATCGGACAGGAGTAGAAAGAGTAGAATGATTGCGTTCATTGCGAATAGAGCAATAAAGTAAAGCAGGTATTGTTTGCGGTTGGCAAGAATATCACATTTGATAAGGTCCCACAACCTTTTTATGCTGAATGAATTACTTATTGATTTCATAGTTCTTACGTTTTTATTTTAGTACTTCCTGCATTTTTTCGCGCTCTGTTAGCACTGCGTTGAACAGCATTTCGAGGTTTAGCGGACTTTCTTCACCATACGCGTTTGGATAGATAATGCTGTTGCCCATAAGTGTTGATTGGGTGTAGATTGCACCATCGGTAGGTTCTCCAGCTGGTTGGTTGGTGAAGAGCAGTTTCTCGCTTATTTCGCTGCAACACTTGTCGAGAAGCAAGTTGCCGTTATCGATGATTACTATTCTGTCGAGAAGGTTCTCGATATCCTTAACCTGGTGGGTTGAGATGATGATGGTTCGGTTCTCACTCATACCGCCGGCAATAACTTTTTGCATCTGGCTCTTTGACGGAATGTCGAAACCGTTCGACGGCTCGTCCATAAGCAAGAGGGAGGTGTTGGTAGCAAGAGCAAAGCACATAAACGCCTTTTTCTTCTCTCCCATTGAGAGTTCTCCGAGGTTGATATCGCGGTTCATACCGAAATCGTTGAGGCATCTATCAAGAATCTCGAAACTGAAATTCGGGTAGAAGCGGGAATATAATTTGATATATTCCATAAGCGACACTTTTGGCAACTCGAACTCTTCAGGAACGATGAAAACGTCGCTAAGCATTGCTGGCTCGCGGCGGCTAACGTCGCTGCCTTTGAAGAGGATTTTTCCGCTCTTTGTGTGGAGCAGTCCGCTGATAAGGTAGAGTAGGGTAGATTTTCCGCTACCATTTCTGCCAAGTAATCCGTATATCTGACCCTCTTGGAGGTTGAGGCTGAAGTTATTGAAAATTCCGTTGCCTTTCCGCTTGTAGCGGAAACTTATTTCCTCGATAGCAACCATACCTTTTTGTTCCATTTTTGCGTATTGTTTTAGTGTATTAGTGTGATAGTACACCACAAAGGTAAATATGTTTTTCTAAAAAACAATAGGCAGAAAGGCTTTTAACCTTTGTTAGCAATAAAGAGATGATGTAAAAATTAAATGGAATGCGTCTTTTTATTGATAATCAATATTCTATGGAAGTGCAGAGTGTCCGCGTTATGTGGCGTTAAATCATTTACACGCAATATGTGTTGGTGGTGTTAAACCAAATAATATTGAAAACTGCGTTTTCACTTGTTTCTGCACTTGCCTTTCACTATATTTAAATAATATAGGATGCACCTCGGCAAAATCAAGTTTGAAAACTGCGTTTTCACTTGGTTCTGCACTCGGTTTTCACTATATTTTGATAATATAGGATGCGGCTCGGCAAAATCAAGTTGAAAACTGCGTTTTCACTTGTTTCTGCACTTGCCTTTCACTATATTTGTACTACAAAATTACCTCTATCATGATAAAAAACTTTTTAACTGCCTTGATGGCGTGCCTTGTTGTTTCTACGGCACATAATGCGTTCGCTCAATATACTCCAACTCAGGAAGTTGTTGATAATCAAAAGGATTTTGCTAACGACCGTTTCGGTATCTTTATCCACTGGGGAATATATAGTATGTTTGCCCAGGGGGAATGGTATCTGAATTACGGACCTGATGCCAAAGAGTATGCCAAGGCGGCGTCTGCTTTCTACCCGGCATGCTTTGATGCGGGTAAGTGGGCTGATGCCATTAAAGATGCTGGTGCTGAATATGTTTGCTTCACAACACGTCACCACGATGGCTTTTCCATGTTTCATACTAAGCAGAGTGATTACAATATCGTTGATGCAACGCCTTTCGGTCGCGACGTCTTAAAAGAACTTTCCGACTCGCTGGCATCAAGAGACATTAAACTGCACCTATATTATTCACATATTGACTGGACGCGACAGGATTATCCGAGGGGTCGTACGGGTTTGAAAAGCGGTAATGACCCTTCAAAACACGATTGGAATTCCTACTATAATTTTATGAATGCCCAACTGAAGGAGTTACTAACCAATTACGGGCCAATCCGTGCAGTGTGGTTCGACGGTTGGTGGGACCATGATGAGGATAAAACGCCTTTTGACTGGCATCTGAAAGAGCAGTACGAGTATGTGCATTCTCTTCAACCTGGCGTGCTTATTGCAAATAATCATCACCAAGTGCCGTTTGAAGGGGAAGATATTCAGATTTTTGAACGAGACCTACCAGGCGAAAATGAGGCAGGACTTTCTGGACAAGCCGTCAGCAGACTGCCTTTGGAAACTTGTAACACTATGAATAGAATATGGGGCTACAGGCTTCTGGACCAAGAATACAAAGATGCAAAAACCTTAATACAATATGTTGTCAAGGCTGCTGGAATGGGGGCTAACCTATTGCTGAATGTTGGTCCGCAACCTAATGGAGAACTGCCTGAAAAAGCAATAGAGCGGATGAAAGAAATGGGTAAATGGATGAGGCAGTACGGGTACACTATAAAAGGCACTCAAGCAGGTCCTTTCAAGGCTCAGGATTGGGGAACTTCTACTACAGACAGGAATACTGTCTATATCCACGTTTTCAAACCAGGCAGTGAGGATATTCTGCTACCTGCTCCTTTACGCATAAAGGAGGCGCGCACGCTTGACGGTGACAAACCTGTCAAATTCACAACTAACAAGAGAAGTGTAACTCTGCATCTTGACAAAACGCCCGACGTTGCCGACTATATTATCAAACTAACTCTGAAAAAATAATAAGACTTAAAGACGATATTATGGCTAATGATATTGACATATTAAGTTCTGATAACTTAGCGGAAAACTTTCATGGTTATGCGGCTTTGCTTCGCAAAATTAGGCATAGGGTACAGATAGCCCAACAAAGGGCAATATATACAGCAAACGAAGAGGTGTTGCGTATGTATTGGGATGTTGGAGAATTGCTTCAACAAAGTCAATATGCTGATGGTTGGGGTAAGAAAACTTTGCAACGGCTTGCTGTTGATTTAAAGAACGAATATTCTGAAATAAAGGGCTTTTCCGTGCGTAATATGCAGTATATGATGCAGTTCTATAATGAATATAATAAGGATCTTACCATGGTGAAGGACAGAAATGCTATAATTGCGAAATCACTGATTTCGCAATTAGGCGAGAACAAATTGATTCTGCCTATTAGGCATTTAGACTGGTCACATAATATTATACTTTTGAAGTATGTCAAGGATATTCGTGCCCGCTATTGGTATATGATACAAAGTATTATTTCTCATTGGACAACGCGTTATTTGCAAGAAGCTATCAAACTAGATGATTACGGCAAACATGGAGCGTTGGCTAACAATTTCACTGAAACCCTCCCGGCACCAGAAGCAAACGATGTGAAATCAATACTCAAAGACCCGTATATATTCGATATGCTGACTTTCACAGAGCAATACAATGAACGTGACGTGGAAATCGGTTTGGTGAAGCATGTGGAAAAATTTCTTGTAGAAATGGGGGCGGGATTTGCTTTTATGGGACGGCAGTATCACATAGATATTTCGGGTGATGATTACTACATTGACATCTTAATGTATAACGCCTTTCTGCATCGTTATCTGGTAATTGAATTAAAAGGTACCGAATTTAAGCCAGAATATATTGGAAAACTTAATTTTTACTGCTCTGCTGTTGATGATATTTTATGTCGAGAGGGGGATAATCGAACGATAGGATTATTACTTTGCAAAAATAAGGATAGAATTAAGGCGGAATATGCTCTAAGAGATATTAAGAAGCCAATCGGAATTTCTGACTATGAATTGGGACAAGCATTACCTAAAGACTTTCGTGGTAGCCTGCCTTCAATTGAAGAGATTGAGAAAGAATTAGAAGTAAGAAATATCTAAATATCATCAAACTAACTCTGAAAAAATAATAATATGACAAATAAAAATAAAATAGAAGTTGAAATTTGCTGCGGTGATATTGAAAGTCTTTACGAGGCGGCTAAAGGAGGGGCGAAGCGTGTTGAATTGTGCCACGCCCTTTCAGAGGGTGGTGTTACGCCTCCCTTATCGATGATTTCGGCAGCAAAAGAGTTGGGCATAGAATCTGTCAACGTACTTATACGCCCTCGTATGGGTGACTTCGTTTATTCCGACATGGAAGTTGCCGCTATGGTTGAGGATATTCGCTTCGCCAAAAGTGCGGGTGCAACAGGCATAGTATCTGGAGCACTTCTTCCTGACGGCAGCGTAGATATTGACAATACAAAGAAACTGATTGAAGCAGCTGAAGGTTTGGAATTTGTTTTCCACCGTGCTTTCGATAGAGCGTCACAACCGCTAAAAGTGTTGGAAACTCTAATAAAACTTGGTTGTACCCGCATTCTTACTTCCGGCTGCTCGGCAAATGCCATTGATGGAATCCCTTTGCTCAAAGAATTGGTAACTATTGCCAACGGCCGTATTGCAATTATGGCAGGTGCTGGTGTTACGCCTAAAAATGTTGCTGAACTTGTTCACGAAGCGGGTGTAACCGCTGTGCACTCAACGGCAAAAAGGACTGTACAGTCACGAATGACTTATATTAACGAAAAAGTATTTATGGGTGCCGCTGATGCCGATGAGTATTCGCGTCCGGTTACTTCATCTGAAATAGTAAAAGAATTAATAGCAAACGCAAACAAATAAACTCCAATAGTTATGAAATTAATACCGTATTTTATATCCGGCGTTCTGTGTTGCTCAGCATCTATGATTGGTAATGCTGCTAATAGCGACATCAAAAAGGATCTTGATATCCGTCGTAGCGAACTCGTGAAGCCGCAGGTTCTCGATTCAATTCAGCATGCCGACTTGTCGGCGGAGCAACGCGAGGCTTTGAATTTCCTATATGCCTATATGCCTCTCGTTGACATTTCATCACATTCGCTTGATTTCTTTGTCAAAAACGTAAATGCTTCTTTAAAGGCACGTGCCGAAATGCCGTGGGGAAAGACAGTTCCGCAACGAGAGTTTTTGCATTTCGTTCTTCCTCCTCGCGTCAATAACGAGAACCTTGATATGGCAAGACCGGCTTTCTATGAAGAATTGAAGAACCGTGTGAAGGGACTTTCTATGGAAGAGGCTATCCTCGAAGTGAACCACTGGTGCCACGAAAAGGCAACATACAGGCCTTCAGATGCCAGAACGTCAACTCCATTATCAACTGTCTCACAAGCAATAGGCCGTTGTGGAGAGGAATCAACGTTTACCGTTGCTGCACTTCGCTCTGTTGGCATTCCTGCACGACAGGTATATACTCCGCGTTGGGCGCATACCGATGACAATCACGCTTGGGTAGAGGCTTGGGCTAACGGCAAATGGTATTTTCTCGGGGCTTGCGAGCCGGAACCAATTCTGAATGTTGCGTGGTTTAACGCACCTGCTGCTCGCGGTATGCTTATGGCAACAAACGTTATAGGAAGATACGACGGTCCGGAAGAAAAAATATATACTTCTCCTCGACTTACCCGAATCAACGTTACGGAAAATTATGCTCCTGTCGACACTATGCGGGTGCGTGTTGTAAATGCTAATGGAACGCCAGCGCAAAACGCACAAATACGATTCGGAATATACAATTATGCGGAGTTTTACCCTGTTGCAACCAAGCCCGCAGACGCTAACGGAAAAGCGTCTTTAACAACGGGTCTGGGAGATATGGTTATTTGGGCTACAAACGGCAAAGAATTCGGCTTTGTCAAGATGAATCCAAATAGTAAAGATGCTACGGTTGTTCTCCAAAAGCCTGAAATTTTTGACGGAAAGGCTATGGAATTTGATATTATTCCACCGAAACCGTCTGGCAATTTGCCTAAAGTTACTGATGAGCAACGCCAAGCAAACAATATTCGCTTCCAATATGAGGATTCAGTCCGTACCGCTTATGAGGCTACTTTCTTCAAGGAGACAAACGCTTTGCCAGAATTACTGACCTCTCGAATTAGTGCTGAAAGGCAAAAGCAGGTAAAAACGGCGTTGGTGCTTTCTCGCGGTAACCATAAAATGCTTGTGGATTTTCTTAACTCACAATCTGACGAAACACTACCGTTTGCTATTGATATTCTTGCTTCACTTATAGAAAAAGACCTTCGTGACATTCCAGTAAACGTGCTTCGCGACTGTATCGAAAATGCTCCGAAAGTGGAAAATATATCCAACGAACTTTACCTGAACTATGTTGTTCAGCCACGTGTGCTTTGGGAACCGCTTTCCCCGACAAAAGCATTCTTTAGCAATATTTTCTCTAATGAGCAAATGAAGCAGTTTGCCAAAGAGCCGCTTAAACTGGTGAAATTCGTTTCTGAAAACATTTCTATTGATAGGTCGTCAGACCCTACGCGACTTCAGTCAATGCCGTTGGGCGTTTGGGAGCAACGCGTTGCAGATCCTGTTTCCCGCTCAATTTTCTTTGTTCAGGCAGCAAGGGCATGCGGGATACCGGCACGAATCGAAAGCGTTACGGGTAAGACGCAATTTGCAAAATTTGACGGCAAAGAAACAATATGGTATGACGTCTTTACGAATGAAGCAAGTAATGAGGCTGTTACAAGTCCTCAAGGTTTCTTGAAACTGAATTTCGAGCCATCACAGTTTATCGTAGAGCCGAAATATTACTATCAGTTCGCTATCGCCAAAATCGATAACGGCGTGGCAGCTACTTTGGAATTGGGTGAAAACGTTCCGTTCAGCGAGCAATTCGGCAAACCGGTATCTCTTGATACAGGCAGATACATGCTTACAACAGGTCAGCGCATGGCAAACGGAACAGTCCTTACTCGTGTGTCGTTCTTTGAAATAAAGCAGGGACAGACAACCGACGTGCAACTGATTTTCCGCCACGATAATTCGCAACCTGCCGTTATCGGCAACCTAAATGCTGAAGACCTTTATTTTGACCTTCAGACAAAGAGCGAAAAGAGCATACTTTCCACAACAGGACGCGGATACTATGTTCTCGGAATTATCCATCCGAATCAAGAGCCGACTGCGCACGCAATCAATGAAATATCCGCATTACGTAAGGAACTTGAGGAAACAGGAAATGAAATAATACTTCTCTTTACCGATAAAGAAGCAGCATCTCGCTTCCAGCCTGAAAAGTACGGACAACTGCCGTCGTCATTGCATTTCGGTATTGACAGCAATTCTGTTGTTAAGGATGAAATAGCCGCTTCGCTGCACCTTAGTGATACAGCAACATTGCCACTATTCGTTGTTGCCGACTCGTTCAACCGTATAGTCTATGTTTCGCAAGGCTACTCCATCGGCACAGCAGAACGCATCCTACAAACCCTCCGCAAAGTCAACGACCCGAAATAAAAGCCCGCTATAACCCAATAAAATAGGCTGCGCCAAACGACGCAGCCTATTTTATTCTATACCAGACTCGGTTTATTTGACAGTCTTTACAACCGTTCCGTCATTGAATTTAAGGATATAGACACCGTCAGCAAAATGCCCTACGGGTATAATATTGCTGCCTTCAGATAATGAAGCAACCTGGAGCAATTGACCTGAAATGCTATAAATACCAACCTGTGATATAGTCGTTTTTGCATTATCGATAACAAAATTGCCACTTGAAGAAGACACGCAGACAACCGCTTCTATATCTGCTACGCCACCAGCATTTTCACCTTGTTCAACACTTATAACAGCCGATGTTGCTGGTGCTGTAATAGTTATTTCCGCATTGCGGTATTTAAGGTTACCAAGAGGTTCTGCTGTGATATCCAACTGCTTTCCTGCTCCTGCAGCACAAGTAAGCCACTCAGCATTATCGCTTACTGTCCATCTTGAAGAATCATAATAACTGACTAACTCAATACTTTTCTGACCTCCCTCTTTTGGCAGCATAACAGTCTTGCCATTATAAGCCAAATACGGGAATTCTGCATCAAGAGTAAATAAGAAGGTGCTATTGCAAGGTTTTCCGTTATATTCCATAACCGACATAGGATAAGCAACAGGATACGGACTGCCATCTCCTTTATCGACAGTGAAATACATAATTGCATTACACTCATTATTGTCGGCTGGCTCCTTTGTCTGGTATGCAGCAAACCAACTAACCTTTTCTGCATTATCAAAACCAGTGAAATAGATAAGAATTCCGTCAGAAACGATGACAGGACCTTCAGTCACTTGTTGTGTTGCCTGGTTGTAATTATATAAATTAAGAGGCAATGTTGTCATCTCAACTCCGTCTTTTTGTGATTTTATAATTTCACTACCCAAGCACTCGCCAATGGCAATAATTTCTCTCGGATTACCCCTATCGTCTGTCTTATAAACAATGGCAGAGAATACAGCATCACTTGCTGCAATAACGTTAGCGTGAACGCGTATTGATGAAAGTACGTACGGCTTTGCTGGTTTTTCTACCAGATTAGCCAACGCGTTCAAGTGAACATTCTGTCCTTGTCCAAGAAGGTTAAATACCTGCCTCCACATCATATCTACAGTTACACTTGGACTCTGCTGCCACCAACCGACAATAGGAACACCACTTTTATCAAGTTGAAAATAACCTTTCGACAAGTCATAGTTACCAACACCGAAATTAACATCTTTTCCCGCAACTGCTCTAAAAGCCTTTCCACCAGCCTGAACCGCATAGCCTCCACTATATTCAGATGGTATAGCATATGAAGATTCTGCCTTAAGAGCTGGCATGTTGTACCATTCCTCCCTTGCTGGATAATTGACAGTAAGGTCACGCTCAGAAGACACCAGCAAATTTTCAGGAGCAGCAGGATCACTATATGACCATGTAAACGTTTCTGCACTTTTTGCAGACGTGTTAGTCCAGGTCAAGTCAGTATAGGCAGGAACCATCATTACCCCTTTCCCTGCATTGTCGTTAACAGAAAGATAATCCGATGACAAGCCGTAGTAGAACGCACCTTGCGGACGCTGATAACGCGCTTCAGTACTCGGAACAGCAACCTTAACAGCATCGATAGCCATCGTATTGCCCCACTTGCCAACAAAGCGGAACGCAAACTGCACTTTCTTGCCAGCATATGAACTAAGCGGAAATTCAAAGAAGCGGAATTCCATCGCCTGATGCTTGTCCCACAATTCCTGTAGTGTATAAGAAGTCCAATCTTCATAAATATCTTTGAGGAGGACCCAATCGCCACCTTCTTCCCTTATATAAGTTTTCAGTGTAGTTGCAGGTACTTGCTTGACAAACTCCATTGTCTCGCCTACCTTAATGTTTTCATTATTCAAGTCAAAAAGGAACAATGGTCTGAAAGCAAGCCAGTAAGAAAATGCCTCCGAACCATCAATCTGCACTACCGGTGAAATCATCCATTCGTCTTGCGGCAACTCTATGCTTTTGTCACCTTCTTTATATGAGGCATTATAGATGATCGCATATTTACTACCCTCTTTTGCCGTGACTGGAGGCGCTTCCTCCAAATCAGCATTAAGCACATGCCATGTAAAGATGCCTCCCATTAAACCAGAAATGGCTGTTGTGTTCTGCTCTGTCCAACCATCGGGCAACCAGTCTGCCGTTGTGTCATCCCATCCTTCAAAGTTCTCAAAGAGTTTTTCGCCACCCGCCTGACTGGTTGTTTGCGTAAGGTCTGTCGTAACTTTAGGAAGCTTGACATTATCGCATTTCGAAGCCTGATGCTTTGCCTTGAGCACTTCTGCGTTTAACTTAAGGTTGCCTGCAATAGATAAGTTAGTTGCAAATGCCAATGTGGCGACACTTAGCAACAATGGTAATTTGTTTTTCATACGCAATTGAATTTATGTTTGTGTTGAATCTTCCTTTTTACATGCCATATGTGCCAAACAGACTGGTACATCACCACGTTTGCAATATTACAAAATAATATTGAATAAACTATCAAACAAACTTAAATTATTTTTTCATGGTTATTAAAATGTTTTTGCATCAGATTTTTGTTTATAGAAGTTTTTCTTTTATTATGCGGGGATAGTGTTCGTACTCGAGTGCGTGGACTTTTGCTTCTACGGTTTCTGGGGTGTCGTCGGATGTTACGGCTACTTTTGCCTGGAATATTATCTGACCGCCGTCGCAATGCTCGCTGACGTAGTGAATGGTGATGCCAGTCTCTTTTTCTCCTGACTCGACAACTGCACGGTGAACGTTTGCTCCAAACATCCCTTTCCCGCCAAATTTAGGCAGTAGTGACGGGTGAATATTTACAATCTTTCCCTCATATCGCTCTATAATGAAACTCGGAACCATCAGCAGGAATCCCGCCAATGCGATTATATCAACCTTGTATTGCTCAAGCACCGAAGGCATCAGTTTCTCGTCGTTAATTTCGTTGCGAGTCATGACCAGCACTGGTACACCAACTGCTTCCGCCCTTGGTACAATACCCGCGTCCTTGCGGTTGCAAACAACGAGGGCGACCTCCGCCCCATTACCGGCATTTCCATTAAAATAATTTATGATATTTAGGGCATTTGTGCCCGAACCAGATGCAAATATAGCGATTCGTTTCATTTTGATAGTAGCGTTATCCACCACAAAATTACACAATCCTCCCCGTTCAGGCAAAACAAATTTTATCCAAACGTCAAAGCAAAAGGTAAAATTTATTTACTACCCTTGAATATTTAAGATTGACAGATATATGTTTTATATATACATTGGATAATACTCTAAAAATTAGATTGTTATAAATTGCGACATTTGCATAATAAATACAAAGATATGATTGGATTACCTCCATATACTACTAAGAATTTAAACACTTCATTAGATAATGAAGCAGTAATGGATCTTATTTCCTCAATCAACAATAGGTATTAGTATTGGAGTGATATAAAATACCGTGTACCTTTGGGTATGACGGCAAAAGAATTATGGAGCAAGTTTAAATATGTAAGAAGCCTAACAAATCTGCTCCATTTTCATATAGATTTTCTGCCATTTCCAAGCCAATGAAACCGCCGCCGATAACGGTGGCATGCTTGACCTTGTGTTGGTTAAGATATTCCTTTACTGCATCAGTATCCGCAACATTGCGTAGGGTGAATATCCCCGTCAGGTCAATGCCAGGAATAGGCGGTTTGAATGGTGTTGCTCCTGGTGACAGCAACAGACGGTCATAATTTTCGCTGTACATCTTTCTGTTTGGTCCTTTGATGCTAACCGTCTTAGTATCAGTGTTGATAGACATAATCTCAGAGCGTGTGCGAACGTCGATGTTGAAACGACAACCAAAGGCTTCTGGCGTTTGAAGAAAGAGTCTGTCGCGGTCGGCAATAGTGCCACCTATAGTATGGCAAACCGCAATTCGCGTATGAGATGTATTCGCCTCGTTAAAAGAGTATTATTTCGTCTTTTTCTGTTATACGGCGGATTCTTGCCGCTGCGGTTGCCCCTCCTGCAACTCCGCCTACTATGAGATGTTTCATTGTTGTGTTTCTTGAATTTTTTGCAAATCTACAATTTTCACTCATCGATAAACAATTGACTATTGTTGTCCTTGTATAGAATAAATCTATCAAAAACAAGGTGCGCCTTTCCTTAATTAGCAGTATAATTCAAGCGTACGAATATTAATACTTTAGTAGTATAACGTTTACTGATATTTTGCAGTTAATTTAGGATATATGGTTGATGTTTAATTATTTAATGGATGCTAATCTTATACAAAAAACCACCTCAGACCTGAGGTGGTTTTTATTGTAAGTTGGGATTCTTTCAACTATTTAACTAACTTTTGTTTAGTTAGTATTCTTCCTCGTTGAAGAAGAAGTCTTCGTTGCTTGGATAGTCTGGCCAAATGTCTTCTATACATTCATATACGTCGCCCTCGTCTTCCATTTCCTGAAGGTTCTCGATAACTTCGAGAGGTGCACCGGAACGCACAGCATAGTCAATAAGTTCTTCTTTCGTTGCCGGCCATGGTGCGTCTTCAAGTTTAGATGCTAATTCTAATGTCCAATACATAGTCTTAAATTTAATCCGTACAATTTTTTCGCAAAAATACAATTTTAATTGAGATTAGCAATCTTTATCCCAAAAAATTTCTTCAATTTGGTTGTGAATGTTATTAAAACGAGCCAAAACAAAGAAGAAATCGCTCAAACGGTTTACGTATGCAATCACTAATGGGTCAACGTAAGCGCCTGTGTTTTCGAGAGCGATAATTCTACGCTCGCATCTGCGGCATACTGTTCTGCAAACATGTGCAAATGAAGAAATTCTGCTACCGCCAGGCAAAACGAAGTTTCGCATCGGTGGCAATTCTGAATCCAGAGAATCTATTGCGTTTTCGATTTTTTCAACATCTGCTTGTGTTAGTCCGTTTATTGCCATTCTTGAGCCAGATGGGGCTTCTGTTGCCAGATATGAACCTATATTGAAAAGTTTGTTCTGAACAATTCTGAATATTGATTTCATCTCTCCAGGTATGTTATGGAGATTGTCGAGAACGCCGATAAATGAGTTCAACTCGTCAACAGTTCCGTATGCTTCAATCCTAACATCGTCTTTGCGAACCCGCTTTCCTCCAACGAGGGAAGTCATTCCCTTATCACCCGTTTGGGTATATACATTGCTTTTCTTTATCATAACTTCATTTCTTTAATTTTATCAATACATTCTTTTGCTGAGTTTACCGCGACAACACAGTCAACAGCAGCACGCTCCGCGAGATTTTGGAGAACAAACTCCTCCAATTGCTTCAAAAACGGATTATAAAGCCCGTCGATATTCACAAGGAAAATAGTTTTTGTATAATTCTTCGAAATAGTCATTTCGGCGAGTACGCTCATAATTTCATCGAGAGTGCCGATTCCGCCAGGAAGTGCCACGAAAACGTTTCCGAGAGTATAGAGTTTTGCTTTTCTTTCGCTTAGGTCAAGTGTATAAATCATCTGGTCAACAACTGGGTCGGAAATTGCCCTGAATATTTCTGGGATAACTCCAGTTACTGTAGCGCCAGCCGCTTTTGCCTCTTCTGCAAGAACGTGCATTTGGCCTGCGTTAGACCCTCCATAAACGAGTCTGTCGCCCATTTCTCCAATGCCTCGTGCTAATTCTTTCACCGCCTTGGTATAAGACGGACTAACATCAGTCTTTGATGACAAATATACTGTTATGTTCATTTTTTACCTTTTTGACAAAGATAATACAAACTGAGCGTAGAAAAAATATGTTTACTTATTTTTCTACGCTTTTCTCCTCTCGGTTTGTATTACCTTTTGATAAGATAGGATGCGGTTCGGCATTGTCAAGTCGAAAACTGCGTTTTCACTTGCCACTGCACTCACCTTTTACTATCTTTGTTCTCTAATAAACAATAAATAAGATGAAAGTTGGAGATATAGTACGCTTTTTGAATGCCGTAGGTGGTGGAAAGGTTGTACGAATTGATGGAAATATTGCTTACGTTGAGGATTCTGACGGCTTTGAGATGCCTGTGCAGGTGAGAGAGTGCGTTGTTGTGGATCCTGATGGGGGTATCGTTCCTAAGAAAAAGTACGGTTCTAATGAGCAGAGTAAGTATGAGGCACCTGCTGTTGCTATGCACGAGGTATCGAAGCCTAAACGCTCGGAAAATGATGTTGAAATCGTTGAAACTAAGGAGGGTGAGTTGCTTAATATCGTTCTTGGCTATGAGGCTGATGAGGTTAAGCATCTAAATACCTCAAACTTTACTGCATATCTTGTTAACGACAGTAATTATTTCTTGTATGTTGTATATGCGGCGCGTAAGGAAAATGGAAACTGGGAATGCCGTTTTAATGGTATTGTTGAGCCGAATATACAGGTGATGCTTGAGGAACTTACTCATGAGGATTTGCCTGATTTGGATAGGGTGTCGATTCAATATGTTGCCTTTAAGGAGGATAAGGAATTTAAACCGAAGAATCCTGCAACTGTGGAGTGTAAGATTGATGCAACTAAGTTCTACAAAGTTCATTGTTTCCATGACAATGAGTATTTTGACAAGCCTGTTATTGCTTACGATATAGTTAAAAACGATGTTCCGCAGCGCCGTATGGTTATTGACAGCGGTATGATTGAGCAGGCTATGCGTGAGAAGAAGCAGGCAGATAAGCCAAAGAAAAAGCCTGTGGAAAAGCATAGCCACAAGAAAGGCGAGATTATAGAAGTTGATTTGCATATTGATGAACTGCTTGAAACGACAGCAGGTCTTGACAATGCAGATATGCTTGAGGTGCAAATGAGCGAGTTTCGCCACGTTATGGATGAGAATATCCGTAACAAGGGTCAGAAAATAGTGTTTATTCACGGCAAGGGTGAGGGCGTTCTACGCAAGTCTATTCTTGATGAAATCAAGCACAAGTATAAGGCTTGCCAGACTCAGGATGCTTCTTTTCGTGAATATGGCTTTGGTGCAACGCTTGTAACGATTCACTAAATGATATTGTATTTTTCGGCAACTGGAAATAGCCGTTATATTGCTGAGTTGCTTGCTGAAAGGTTGCAAGATTTTGCCGTTGACATTTCGAAAAGTGATAGCGAATTTGTCCTGAATGAAGGAGAAAGTATAGGTTTTGTATTTCCTGTGCATTCCTGGGGTATGCCAAAGCATTTGCGTCAAAGAATCAGTCAGTTGAGGTTTGGCAATATTGGTAATAATTATTGCTATCTTGTTTGCACTTGTGGTGATGATACGGGGCTTACGGCAGAAGAGTGGGTGGAATGCGTTCGTGGAATTGGTCTTGTTCCCAAGGCGGAGTTTTCTGTTCAGATGCCGAATACTTACGTCCTTCTGCCTGGCTTTGATGTTGACAAAAAAGACGTTGAGGCGAAGAAGTTGGGGCAGTTGGAAAGAGCCGTTGATGAAATTTCATGCCGCCTTGCAAAAAAGGCAGAAGGTGACTTTACCTATCACGGTGGATTTGCGTGGCTGAAGTCTAAGGCTATCCGTCCGCTGTTTATGAAGTTTATGGGAGATAAAATGTTCTGTGCCGATGGCAGTTGCTCTGGTTGTGGACTTTGTGTAAAGAAGTGTCCGGTTAATAATATAATCATTGAGGATGGAAAGCCGATATGGAGAGGAAATTGTATAAACTGCCTTGCTTGTTATCATTATTGTCCTCATAAAGCCATCAATTACGGACATAGGACAAAAACTAAGGGTCAATATTATTTCAAGAATAGAAAAAAGGATTAAATTTGCGATATGAAATTACATAACCATATTTTGCTAATCGCCTTTGTGTTAGTTGCATTGGTGAGTTGCTCTAATTCTAAGAAAGTGACGGAAAATAACCAGTCTAAGGAGTTCGTTCCAGAGGTTGTCTTTGATGGAGACAGTGCTTATTCTTATGTTGCCCGCCAGTGCTCTTTTGGTGAGCGTGTGCCTAATACCGATGCCCACCGCAAATGCGGTGACTACCTTGCTGCAGAATTGAAAAAGTATGGAGCGGTGGTGACGGAGCAGAAGGTTGATTTGAAAGCGTTTGACGGAACAGTCTTGAAATCGAGGAATATAGTAGGAGAGTTTTATCCGGAAATGACTAATAGAATTGTTCTTCTTGCCCATTGGGATTGCCGTCCGTGGGCTGATAATGACTATAACCATGCCAATCAGAAGAAGCCGGTAATGGGGGCAAATGACGGGGCGAGTGGAGTTGGAGTAATTCTTGAAATAGCCCGTCTGCTATCCAAGTATGAGCCGCAGGTCGGAGTTGATATCCTTTTTGCTGATGCTGAGGACTGGGGCGATTCAGAGGGCAATAATGAAGAATCTTGGGCTATGGGTTCAAGATATTGGGCTAATAATCTCCATCGTGAGGGATATAAATATCCAATGTACGGAATATTGCTTGATATGGTCGGTGCGAAAGAAGCAACTTTCTATCGTGAGTATTTTTCTGTCAAGAGTGCAAATAATATTGTGAATAAAGTATGGGCGGCTGCGGCTACTCTCGGATACGACAGCTATTTTGTTAACCAGTATGGAGGGGCTATGACCGATGACCACCTGTCACTGATAAATGTTGGTATCCCGTGCATTGACATTATAGATCACCGTCCGAATACTCCTACTGGATTCTTTCCGCACTGGCATACTGTTGGCGACACTATGGAGAATATCAGTGTTGAAACATTAAAAGCAGTAGGCCAAACTGTTGCTTTTGTTATCTTTGAAAAATAAAAAAATAAATGATATGAAAAAAACTATTTACTACAGTCTGATGGCATTGTTTATGCTTGTTTTAGGCGGATTTGCTACGTCATGCTCTGACGAAGAGCCTCTTGATAAAAACGTTTACGCAATTACAACGACAAATATTGATGTTTCCGCTCCTAATTTTGACTGGATGAAGGACGTTCAAAAGATAGAGGAGGCTATCAAGGTAGAATTTGGCGATTACAGATTCTCTTTGGAGGGCGATGCTAAGGTTTGTGATGCAGAGGCAATTAAGCGATTCAATGATTTTATGGATAAACAGACATTTACATCAAACTTTGACGGAGTTATTGTATTCAGTTTGTCCTCAAAGAAGGGCGTAATAGCAGAGCGTGAATTTATTAGTCCTCTTAAAAATTATTATACTATCACCAAGGCTGAAATTAATGTTTCTGCTCCTAACACCGATTGGAAGGAAGATGTTAAGAGAATTGAGACATCAATTAAGGCGGAATTTGGAGATGCTTACTTTTTGCTTGAAGGTGATGCAAAAGAGTGTGATGCTGAGGCAGTCAGGCGATTCGACGCGTTGATGAATAGGCAGGTAATAACTGCAAAGTTTGACGGAATAATCAAGTATAGCCTGTCATCTAAGAAAGGTGTTATTTCAGAACACAAATTCACAAATCCTATTACGGAATAGTAACAAAATGATAACAAATGGAGATATGCTTTAGATAGCGTGTCTCCATTTTTTGTGTGTTAGAAACAAAATATTTTTCGTTTGCGATTTACTTTTTTGCAAGGAAAAATGTAAATTTGCAGTATATGAAGAAAACAGAGCCAAAACTCATAGGTGAAATTATCTCGCAGTATCTGAATCCCAAGGATCTTGATGCATGCATCAATGAGCGACGCATGGAAGCCGCATGGGGTGATGTTGTTGGTCCTTATATAAACAAACTGACGATGCGCAGGTATGTAAACAAGCGGGTTTTGCACGTTGTAATCTCTTCTGCTCCGTTGAAAAACGAGTTGATGATAAATCGTGCGGCATTGGTAAAGCGACTAAATGACGCAGTAGGTGCAGACGTTATTGATGACATTGTTTTCAGATAAATTCTAACGATTATGGTTAATGATTTTAACGCTTTGAAGAAGGATGAGTCACCGGCATTCCGTCACTCACTACCTATCCAGATGAGGTTCAATGATGTTGATATCCTCGGACACATAAACAACTCCGTTTACTTCGGATATTTTGACCTGGGCAAGTCTGCTTATTTTACAACAATCAAGAAAGGCTCACTTGACTGGACAAAAGTTGATGTTGTCATAGCCAACGTTAACTGCAATTTTTATGCTCCAATTTTCTTTGGGGAGCCGGTATCGGTAATTACGAGGGTTGAGGCAATCTTTACAAAGAGTTTCAAGATGCACCAGCGTATCGTCAATACCGTTACAGGAGAGATAAAAAGCGAATGTGCAACGGTTATGGTTAGTTTTGATCCTATTACGCAGACGTCAACTAACTTGTCGGAGAATTGGATAAAAGCGATTTCAGAGTATGAGGGAAGAAACCTCATTACCGCACACGATAAAAACGAAAAAATATAAGATTATGGCAGATATTATCAAAACAATGCAGGAAATTCTTGAAAAAGAAAGTGCTGCTATCTCAGCCATCCCTGTAACTGACGGGTACGAAAAAGCCGTTAAGATGATAGTAGAACAGGTGTGGGTGAAAAAAGGCAAACTGATAACCTCAGGTATGGGGAAAGCTGGTCAGATTGCAATGAATATTTCTACTACCTTTTCATCAACTGGAATTCCTTCTGTTTTCTTGCATCCGAGTGAAGCGCAGCACGGTGACCTCGGCATTATGCAAGAGAATGACATTATGCTGTTACTTTCCAATTCGGGAAAGACAAGAGAAATTCTTGAACTGGTTGCGTTGGCAAAAAATATGAATCCGGATTTGAAGATTATAGTCATTACTGGTAATAATGGCAGCGAGTTGGCTCAGATTGCAGATGTTACTCTTTGGACTGGGAATTCACCGGAAGTTTGTCCGCTTGGGTTGACACCAACAACTTCAACTACCTTAATGACAGTTATAGGAGATGTTCTTGTTGTTGGTTCAATGAAGGAAACGGGATTTACCAAGGAGATGTATGCAATGCGTCATCACGGTGGTTACCTCGGCAAAAAGAGCCGTGGAGAAAACGATAAGTAGAAATGAAGAAAGTAGTAGCAATAGGGCAGTCGGTTCTTGATATTGTTCACCTCGAAGGGAAACCAGTGGCTTCTTATACAGGCGGTCGCATAGCCAATATGTCAGCATCGTTGGGGCGTTGCGGCGTTTCTGTAGAGTATGTCAGCGAATGCGCTAATGACAAGATTGGCGATATGGTTGTTGACTTTCTTAAATCCAACAATGTAGGAACAGGTTCGATAGACCGATTTACAGACGGGAAGTCACAAGTTTCTCTTATATTTAGAGATTTAAATGGAAAAGAAGATTATGCCGAGTATGTAAGTTATCCTGATACTCGTTTTAATGTTCTCTGGCCAAGGATAGAAGAAGGTGACATAGTTGTGTTTGGCTCATACTTTGCTATTGACAGTAAACCCAGAAAGGGCTTACTTGAGTTGCTTAACTATGCACGGGAGCGTAAGGCTGTTATAGTTTATCTTCCAGGATTTCATAAAGAACTGTGCACTCGGATAACAAGGGTTATGCCAGAGATACTTGAAAATCTTGAGTATGCCGATTTGGTTATTGCCCGTCAGGTGGATATGGAGATTATCTTCGATAAGTCAGATGCACTGGCAAGTTACAATGAGCATATAAAGTTCTATTGTCCTAATTTCGTGTTTACGGATAGTAACAATGGAATGCAGATGTTTTCAAGCAGCACTTGCAAGGTTTTAGAGTTTGCAGATTGCCCTCCTCAAAACAGGCTTGGTAAAGATGCAGCCGTTGCCGCAGGAATTGTTTATGCTATGCTGAAAGAGAACATAACGCTTGATACGGTAAATTTTATTCCGTCGTCGTCATGGGAGAGTATAGCCCGTTGTGGCGTAGAGTTTGCAAATGAGTGCATAAAATCCGGGCAAAATTTAGTCAGCAAAGAATTTGCAAACAATAAGTAAAATGAAATTCATTATTATAAAGTTAAGCAGGTTACGTTCATTCGTAACCTGTTTTTTATTCAATAAGGTTGCTTAACCAGTGAGCCTTTTTATTGCGGACATAGTTGATTATAGCAGCAATAGCCCATGTTGTGGTAAATATGGCAAATACGGTTGCAACCATTAGAGGAAGAGTTGTGATTTTAGGTGCAAATGTGAGGGCGAGTGCATATATTAAATACATGTGCATAAAGTAAATCCAGGTGCTGTGAGACCTGAGTTTAGTCCATAAAGAATTGTCCTTCAGTTTGATTGATGTCACGATAAGGAATATGCCTGTGCCAGAGAAAAATTGGTGGAATGGCATATCGAAGTGTATTAGTGTAAATGCGACGCTAATGCACGATAACCCAGTAATTATCCCTTTGTCTATTTTGTTGTAATATTGTCTTAGCAGCATGCCAGTAACAACCATAGCGAAACCTCTATAAAGTCCGTTTCGGTCGTGGTAGTGGAAAATAGATGCGTGCCAGTTGCATATTTTGTTTATTATCGGGTCTTGTGAGTCAATTCCATGTTTAAACAAGTATCCTATGAGCATAAATATCATTGAAATAATCCAGATTTTTATAAGAGAAAAGCCCAATTTCTTTAATCCGTAGATAAGTGCTACAGCAACAAGTAAGGCAAGCATGTACCATAGAGGCCATGCAAAGTCAGTATCACCAAGTATGAATATTGAGTGTAAATATGCGGCTGTATCTCCAGTGAATCCGCGCTCATTATGGCAGTATCTATTGATAACTATAGGAGAGTATATTAGAAGCCAAAGGGTATATAGTCTTAGATTTTTTTTGAAATTACTTTTAAGTACCCCATATATGTCATTTTTATGGATTATTTTGTTTTGAAGAAAGAACCCGCTAACGACGAAGAAAAATGGGACTACGGTTTCAAAAATGTATTGCATTATTTGTGGATAGTCAGCAGGACAAACAGAGTTGGTATGTGAAGCAACCACAAAAAAAGCCATAAGCATTTTAGTGATGTCAACAGAATTGTATTTGTTTTGTAGTTCCATTGTTATAGTTTATACAAAGATAATAAAAGGTGAGAGCAATATTGATCCAAAAGCCTGCTTTTGAGCGAAATTATAGCCGAACCGCCTCCTATCTTATACAAAGATAGTGAAAGGTGAGAGCAATGGCAAATGTTTGATGATTCTGGTCGGGTCGAAAGGACTTCGACCCCTACAGTTGAGTGATTAATGGGTTGAATATCGGGAAAATGTAGGGGGCGATGCTCTATCGCCCCGGGTAAGTGTCGTTTAGGGTTATGAGTATTGGTTACCGTTTAGCCAATGAGGGAAATAAATGTCTTTGATGATTTTGGGCGGGTAGTGTGTTGTTGTTTGTTATGACATATTGAAAATCAGGTGGTGCCAATTTGTTTGAGGTTTTGGATTTTTGACTAATATACTTGTTCAAATTCAAAAATTATTTTGTAAAAAGTTTTTTATCAAGTATTTTTACAAAAAAAATTATGTATTATCCAATACGAAAAAAGTTACGAGCAGAATTTCATGACTATGATTGTGGAGATTATTTTGTCACAATTTGTGTGCAAAATATGAGGTGTGTTTTTGGTAACATAGCTAATGGAGCAATTTATTATAGTATTGTAGGTGAATGGTGCAAACAATGCATAGAAGACTTACCTAATCATTTTGATTCAGTTGATGTCCCCTTATATGTTATAATGCCAAATCATATACATTTAATTGTGAGTATTTTTGAAAAGAATGGCACAAATAAAACCCCATTGTTGGGTACTGTTATTGCTGGATTTAAGAGGTCGGTAACATTATTTGCTAAGAGTAGAGGAATAGATTTCATGTGGCAGAGAAGTTATTATGATCACATTATAAGAAACTACAAGGATGGAAACAATATTTCAGAATATATTCAGACAAATGTAATGAGATGGGAACAAGATCGGTTTTATAGCAATAAGTGATAGAAGATGTTTATTGGTTTTAAATACCAAAGAGTAAAGAATATATTATCAATGAGTTGTAGGGGGCGATGCTCTATCGCCGCGGGTAAGTGTCGTTTAGGGTTACGAGTATTGGTTACCGTTTAGCCAATGAGGGAAATAAATGTCTTAGATGATTTTGGGCGGGTCGAAAGGACTTCGACCCCTACAGTTGAGTGATTAATAGGTTGATTTTTAATTAAAAAAAAGGCTTCCGAACGGAAGCCTTTTTGTATTATGTTGAGATATTTATTATCTAACAACAACTTTAGCAACTTTGTTACCAACTTTAGCAACGTAGAAACCAGCAGGAACGTTGATAGTTGTTTCGCCAGCAGCAACGTTAGCAGCCTTTACAACTTGACCTGCAGCGTTGAAGATTGTAGCAGTTTCAGCGTTAGCAACTGTAACAACAATGCCGTTTGCGTTAGTAACGATAACTGTGTTTTCAGCGTCAACAGATTCTACGCTACCTTGTCCAGGTTCTGCAGAAGCGTCAAGGATCTCGATTGGGTTAACTTGAAGGTTGCCGTTGAAAGTAGCAACTGCAGCGATGCAGTCAAGAACTGTGCCTGTTTCTGGGCTTGTTTCTAACCACCCTTTTTGCCAATAAACGTTAAGGTCTGTTGTGCCATCTGTGAATGTTTTTGACTTGTCAACAACATTGTAAGTAACGTTGTCAAGATAGATGATCTTGTTAAGGTCTGCAGCACTTACTTGTGTAGTTGTCATAACAACAGGAGTGCAGTCGCCCTTTTCAGTAGCAGCAGCCAATGAAGCAGGAACCGGGTTCTTCATTTCAGGAAGACCGTTAAAGACTGTGTATTCACCTACAACACCAGCAGGGATAACGTCGCCGTTTGCATATTCAGTAAGAGCGAAGCCGTAGATAAGCATATAGTCGCCGTTAGCGTCCTTAACGAAGATGTTGTTTCTGTTGTCACCTGAAGTTTGTGGTACGTTTACTTGTCTAACAACAGTTACAGGGAAAGTCCATTCGAAGTATGTGCCTGCAGCCTCTGCTTCACCGTTCATCTTGAAGTCGTCGATGCTTGAAACCTTGATTGGTTCAGCGATCTCGATGTTTGCAGTAGCGATTTGAGAATCTTCCAAACCAGCCTTTACAGCCTTAGCAGTGATAACGTGCTTGCCAGTGCCAGCAACTTCAACAGGAGCAGTGTATTCAGTTTCAGCACCACCGTCAAGAGTGTACATAATCTTAGCACCGTCAGTGTTAGATGTGATTTCTACAGATTGAGTAGTGTAGTACTTGCCGTCTTCAACGCTAAATTTCGGAGTTGCGCAAACAGTTTCAACACCTGCTGTGTAAGTGAAAGTGTAAGTGCAAGCGCGGAATTGCGGGTTCTTTTTATTTGCGTTTTTCTTGTTAACAAGTTCGATAGTTACAGATTCAGCTGAACCAGTCCATGTTGCTTTGAAAGTTGTTTTAGGATCTGATGTGAAAGTACCAGATGATGCAACGAATGCGTCATCACCGTCAGGCATGTTGTAGTTTGTGTAAGTTGACAAGCCAAATTCAATGTTTGTCAAAGTACCGCCAGCAGGTGCTGTGAAAGTTATAACGTTACCAGCATACATTCTGGCACAAGCAGGTGCGGCAGTATAAAATGCAGGGTCTGATGAACTTGTTGCTTTGTCGATTTTAATAGTGATGCCTTCTGGAGTTTTGAACTCTCTTCCATTAATGACTTCAGCATTTGTAAGGCCTTGTGCGCCCCAATCAAAAGTTGATTCAGCAGCGTTAGCAGCAAACATTGTAGCCACTAATGCTAAAGTAGAAAGTAATAATTTCTTCATAGTGTATAAAATTTTAAATTATAGGTTTTTGACAAAAATAGGAATTAAAAATTCAAGAACAAAATATTATCGTTGAAATTTTTGTAACAGAGAGAAATTAGTGCGTAAATGCCAATAAAAGAGAAAAATAGGCAATTATTTGATACTAAACGGAGTCCTCGGGCAATTTTAATTTTATAATTTCAGCCAGTTCTTTTGCCGTTTCAATCGTTTCTTCAGCCGTTTCTATCTTGGTGGCGTCGAATTTCATTTTTGCTTTATTGTAGAA
>Michael_p2__coassemble_1440_pt1 | contig 23408 bp, 10 predicted proteins | sample Michael_p2__metabat2_high_PE_012 | metagenome-assembled genome bin Michael_p2
GTAGTGCAAGGTGAGAGCAGAAAAAAGTAAAAACACAAGTTTTTAAATTTTTTATATCAGACAAATATACAATTGAATATCGATTTCCTCATCAGGGGAAAATTTGTGTTTTATCTCCAAACAGTTGATTATATGCATGTTAACTGTAGAACTAACTCATCGACCCGGGTTGCAAAATTGAAAACAATTAAAATCCACTCGTTCCCGCGTGCGGGACTATGGATCACCACCCCGCACAAATTTTTGTTATTCAACACGTTGTGCGTAATTTGCAGTAGGGACGCTTTGGATAAAAGCATCCGCGTTGGTGCCGTTTGGAATTTGAATTGTTTTTATTTCCACGTGGCGGACGATTGCGAGAATCTCCTCCACAATCATTTGATTTACACCGCATTATGTGTTAGCTAAATGCGTTTGCAAAATCGGAAACAATTGAATTCATGGGCAATACCCTATAAAAAGCGCTCTGCAGGAGTAATATTTAAATTTCTTCCTATCAGAGCGCTATATATTTTCACCTATGGCACTGCCATAGACTGGTAATGATTTATGCTTTTTTGCGGGTTACGCGGCGGGGCTTTTTTGGAGCATTCGCTGCTTCTTCAATTATCTTCATGCACTCCTCCTCGGTAAGAGCCTCAGCCTCTGTTCCTTTTGGAATCTTGTAGTTTTTCTTCTTATAGGAGATATAGACTCCGTAAGGACCGTTAAGAATTTCCATATCGTCGTTTATTTTCTTAACGAGTTTCTTCTTTTCTGCCTCTTCCTTCTTTTTGATAAGGTCAACCGCCTCTTCGATATTAATTTCTTGCGGTGAAATAGTCTTTGGAATAGAAACGAACTTGCCGTCATACTTAACATAAGGACCGAAACGGCCTATTGCAACGATAACTTCCTTACCTTCATAATCGCCAAGGTTACGAGGCATATCAAAGAGTTTAAGTGCCTCTTCAAGAGTTATAGTGTCAATTGACTGACCCTTTAGAAGAGCGGCAAACTGAGGTTTCTCTTCGCTATCGGTTGAACCTATTTGAACAACAGGACCAAAGCGGCCAATTTTTACGCTTACTTCCTTACCTGTTTTGGGTTCTACACCAAGAACTCTTTCTCCCACCTTATGCTCAAGTCGCAAGTTTGAAATTTTTTCAACTTCCGGATGAAAAAGAGTATAGAATGCCGATATTTCATCATTCCAGACAGTTTTTCCTTCTGCTATATGGTCGAATTTTTCTTCAACATTTGCTGTAAAATTATAGTCAAGGATATTCGGGAAGTAGTCCATCAAGAAATCATTGACAACAACGCCAATATCAGTAGGAATCAACTTTCCTTTTTCCGCTCCAACATTCTCCTGTTTTTCAGTTACCTTAACAGTACCTTTCTTGAGGGTAATAACATTAAAGGTACGCTTAACGCCTTCCTTTTCTCCCTTTTCAACATATTCACGGTTCTGGATTGTTGAAATTGTTGGAGCGTATGTAGAAGGGCGACCTATACCCAATTCCTCAAGTTTCTTAACGAGCATAGCCTCTGAATATCTCGGTGGCTGTTGAGTAAATCTTTGAGAAGCCTCACCTTCCTGCATTTCAAGGACCATACCAGTCTTTAATGCCGGCAAGTTCCCTACCTCAGATGAATCAACAGAATTTTCATCATCACTTGATTCAATATATACATTCAAGAAACCGTCGAAAACAAGAGTTTCTCCTGTTGCAACAAACTTCTCCGAACGGTTGCTTATAGAAATGTCAACTGTTGTCTTCTCAAACTTTGCATCTGCCATTTGAGTAGCGATAGTACGTTTCCAAATCAACTCATACAGACGCTTCTCTTGAGCAGAGCCCTCAATAGTTCTGTTAGAGATATATGTAGGTCTGATAGCCTCGTGCGCTTCCTGTGCACCCTTTGAAGTTGTATGATAGTTTCTATGCTTGTAGTATTCGCCGCCAAGAGAATCGTTAACCTCCTGCTTGATAGTTCCCAACGCAAGAGAAGACAGATTAACAGAGTCCGTTCTCATATAAGTGATGTGTCCAGACTCATAAAGTCGCTGAGCAACCGCCATAGTCTGCGAAACAGAGAAGCCCAACTTACGCGATGCTTCCTGCTGCAAGGTAGAAGTTGTGAAAGGAGGAGCAGGAGTCTTTGTAACTGGCTTAACAGTCAAATCGGTGATTTGAAAAGTTGCATTCTTGCAATCGTTCAAGAACTCTTCCGCTTCCTTTCTGCTCTGCAACCTTTTGCTCAATTCAGCACGAACAGGCATTGCAGCCCCGTCGGCAGTAAATACGGCAACGACACGGTAATACTCCTCTGACTTGAAATTCTTTATTTCCTTCTCTCTTTCAACGATAAGACGCACGGCAACGCTCTGCACACGACCGGCAGAAAGAGCAGGCTTGATTTTCTTCCAAAGAACCGGCGACAATTCAAAACCAACGATACGGTCAAGAACGCGACGAGCCTGCTGCGCATTTACCTGATTGATATCAATGTCTCGCGGATTCTCTATTGCATGCAGAATAGCATCTTTCGTAATTTCGTGGAAAACGATACGTTTAGTCTTTTCCGGAGTTAATTTAAGAACCTCATAAAGGTGCCATGCAATGGCTTCTCCCTCGCGGTCCTCATCGGATGCGAGCCACACCATATCGGCTTTTTTGGCTTCCGCCTTTAAGGTCTTTACCAACTCCTTTTTATCAGCCGGTATCTCATAGATAGGAGCATAGTTGTGGTCCAAATCAATACTGAAATCCTTCTTTTTGAGGTCTCGGATATGTCCATAACTTGAAAGCACCTCATAGTCCTTTCCCAAAAACTTCTCTATGGTTTTCGCTTTTGCCGGAGACTCGACAATCACTAAATTCTTTGGCATACAATAATTTGTTTCGTTCTTTGCGGTCGCAAAATTAGACAAAATTTTGGATATTGTCAAATTTAAGATATTATACACCTATTAAATACGACAAATCAGCAAAGGCACGAAACCAAAGTACCAATAGAAATTACAAACAAGGCTATTACTCTATAAAGAGTAGATTTTGTCTTGTTTCTACCATATATACTTATTGACATTAAAGCCAACAGAAAGGAAAAGCATACTGCCCCTGACTGAAAATATATCCAATATTCCGAACTTGTCCAATCCAAAAGCCGACCTACCAGAACCGCAGTAAAGACCACGAATAGCACTTATATATAAAGGTTTAAATTTCTCATTGCATTAAAAAAAAGGCGGCATGCCAATTCTGCATACCGCCATAAGGTTAATACTATCTGTTATCGAACAACGACCTTAATACCGTTGACGATATAAACACCGGCATTGAAACCATAGATTGCAGTCTTGCCTTCTTCAACAGAAACGCTGCGGACCAAAGCACCTGCCTCATTATACACATTGACAACTCCACGCGGTGAAACGACTGTTATCAAATTGTTTCCGCCAAATGCCTTGAAGCCTTCTGCGCTAACACTGTCAACACCACCTTGCTGAACAACCTTCAAAGTAATATTCTGATCCATCAACAAGTAATCCCATTGGCCTACTGATGAGAAATCAAGAGTAATAGATTCAACCAAGTATCCAGACTTTTTCGCCTCAACAGTATATACGTGAGTATTAACATGTGTGATATTTTCAAAATAATAGTCACCCGCTTCCGAACCATTTGTTATTTCACTAACAGTAGTTCCATCTTTCTTCAAAGTAACTGTAACATCAGTAAGGACGTTACCCTTCTCATCATTGATAACTCCTGCAACAGCGAATGAACGGGCACGCAAGTAAACATTTGCAACAACGCCAGCCGTTGTTACCTCAGCAGCATCTGCGAATGCGAATTGATAACCATCCATTGAGCCCCAAAGGTCATATACACCAGCACCAACAGGGAATTCAAAACTGCCGTCTGCCGTTGTTGCAGAACCAACAACTTCCAAATTAGCATTAGTCAACTCAACGTAAGCACCAGCAATAGGCTCATTAGTGTCAGCATCAAGCACCTGACCCTTCACGAAGCCCTTTTCAAGAACGATATCAGCATTGCTAACATTGCCACTCGCAAACGATACGTTCACACTACCTGGCAAATACCCTGCATAAGAAACAGAAGCAACATAGTCAAGAGAATGCTTAATAACGTTTACTGAATAAGTTCCAGTTTTGTCTGTTGTTCCATAGTATTCAATGTCACCAGACTTAACTGTTACCTTTTCTCCAACAACAGGAGCCTGTGATTCCGCAATAGTGACCTTTCCGCTAACAGTCTTGTAAGCGTCAACACCAAAATGCACAACAGGCATATTCGTCAACGACAACTCACCAGCCAATGGACCGCTATCAGAATTACGCATCGCTCCTTTGTGATTTGTATCCTCTTGGAAATAAACGCGCTTATAAGAATCAGCAATTTCCGACATTCTGACAATAACGCGTATATTCTTTCCAGCATAAACGAAAGGCTTATCCGTCATGTCAAATTTCAACAAATCAAAGCACTCGCTATTTGAGCCTTGTTTCTTCAACGTCCACTCGCCATTGTAAATCTGAGTCATATTCGCTGTGCTTGACAAATCTGCCAATGATGCTGTAATTTCAGCATCTTCAGTATTTTCTATCCAAGCCTCAATCTTCACTGTTCTGTCGCCCTTTTCATTGTAACCCTTGAAAGCGATGCTCTTGATTTGAGAGCCAGCCGACAAGCCAATCATACTTGCAGGATAAACGATTTCAGCATCACTATAGTTGAAGAACGCATTAACTGGAGAATAGCCAAACGAACCTGCAAAACTGCCAACAACAACTTCTCCAGCAGCAGCTTCGTCAGAAATAACAACGTCAACGGGTTCCGTTGTGGTTGTTACGCCAGCTGCAACAAACTTAACGTACGCCTTCACAGTACCAGCCTCATGAGGAGTATAAGCGAAGGTGAAATCCGCACTGGCATTTGCCTCAACATTTACAGATTCAGCCTCTGCAACCTTCTCATCATTGACATATAGGGAAGCCTCATATCCGCCTAAGACCTTCTTATTTCCATTAAGCACCTTAACTGTTGCGGTATAAGTGCTGTTAACACTGCCTGAAATTGGCAAATATGATTCAGTAATCATAAATCCGACTGCCTCTGCAATTACTATATTATGATTATCAACACTACCTGTTGAAACATTGACTGTCTTTTCTTCCTCATAAGGGAAGAAACCTTCCTTGTCAACCGTTAATACATAGTCTTTTGTCTTTTGATAAACATCAATACTATATTCTCCCGTTGCACTTGTTGTTGCACTATATTCAACATTACCAGAAGTCAACTTAACCAAAGCGCCCTCAACGGCAGAAGAGTTAGCCTTGTTAGTAACAATGCCAGCAACATGGTAAAGAGGTTGCTCAACAAATAAGTTGACGAGTGGCAATTTTGCCACACTGAAAGATTTTGAAGCAAGATCACCACTGTCAGCAGAACGCTTAACGCACATTCCTTCAACGTCAGTCGATTCAAAGTAGTTTGACTTATAAACGTCACTTCTTGCCGAAACAACGATTCTCAAATTCTTACCAGTATAGATAAATGGCTTATCTGACAAATCAATAGCCATCATCTCTTTAAGGTCATCAGAAGAACCGCCTACATTTTTCAAAGTGTATGCTCCATCATAGACCTTAGTCATATTAGCAGTGCTAACCATATTTGCATTAGCAGAAGCAGGTGCGACATCCTCGGTATTTTCAATCCATACCTGAAGAGTCAAATTCTTGTCTTCAGATGTCTTGTATCCTCGGTACATTATCTTATGGATTGCAGTACCCGCAGGCAAGCCAATCAAATCCGCCGTATAAACAGATTCAGTATCAGACATCTTATAATTTGGAGTAACCGGAGCACTTGAATCAGTTCCAGCAGAATTGCCAACAGCAACATATCCCAAGGTTTGCTCACCGCCAACCTCAATGATTTGCTCTTCCTTATAGGTATAAGTGCCGTCTGTAATTTCAATTGCAACAGGAATACTTCCAGCCTCTCTCGGAGTCCAATTAAATGAAACGCTTGCAGAAGTGTTCCTATTTTGTGAATCCCTCTCAAGTGCAGGAACAGATTTTGAATCAACAACGCTACCATTAACTATAAAATTTGCCGTAAACGTATTTTCCGCAATATTTTTAGTACCAGCATTCCCGAATTTCAATGATGCAATGTATTCATAGTTTACAGTCGCCGTATTTGCAAGTTCCAATTTTTCTGAAACAAAGTCGTAATCAGCAGCCGGTGCAACCTTAAAGCCATAAATATCATCGACACCTACATAACCAGCCTCAAAAGCAATATAGCATTCTCCTGCTGGTATGCCTGATACCGTAAATGTCTTCAACTTCATAGGATTTGGATATTCCTGCTCTTTTTCATTCGGGATATTTTCTTCAGAATCCTCTGAAATTGTCTTAACCAAATTCCATGTTTTCCTGTCTGTCGAATAGTAAACGTTCAACTTATAAGAAGCATACGTTGAACTTGACCTTCGGTTCGCACGGAATGTAAGCACTTCTCCTGCCTCAACAATTAGTTTCGGCGAAATAAACTTAGTCATTTCAGAAGCAGTAGAATTTTCTGCCTGATAATTATTTCCGCCAACGCCGTAAGTTTCAATATCCCATGACGTTGATTCAAGATAAGAGCCGTCAGGATATTTCTGATCTTCAAAATTCACATACCATTTTGAACTATCAAGAACATTTCCCGACAACTTATATTCCACAGTGTTACCATCAACACTTATAGTCATCTTTCCAGACTTGTCACCCGCCGTTGCAGCATCCATTGTTATGTCAAGTTGATACTTGGCATGCGCCGGTATCTTGCAAGGAAAAGAGTAAGTCTTAGATGCATCATTGTCAACTATCTTGCAAGAAAACCCTTCTGGGAGTTCGATTGCTGTAATTTCAGAAGGTGCAGCACCTTGGTTTGCAACATCCAAAGAAACAGTAAACGGTGCATTACGCATGCCGAAATCAATTGTAGAACCAGAAGGAAATTTATCACCCTTGCCAGCAAGGAACACAACAAAATTCGGAACATAAGTATATGCCTCAAGCCAACTGCCGAATTCCGATGTTCCTGATATATTTTCCTTAACGTCATAGCGACAACGTGAATTTTCTGTCACGGAGAACTCAACAACGACAGGGATAACTGCAGAAGTTGCACCGGCAGCAAGAGTCTGATCTATGTTGACTGTTCCCAAAACTTCATTCTGGTTGCTGTAATTTATAATAGAAATAGAATAATTCTCATCACCGGGATTCAATTCTGCTTCTCCACTGTTTTTCACAACAACATCATACGAAATAGTGGCCTTACCTTGCTCATTAGCATCAAGATAATTGCTATCGGAAGTAAGGGTTGCAGATACGATTATCAATTCTTTTCTCAACATCAATTCCGCTGAAGCAGCTGTGAAATTATCAATGCCCACTTGATCTCCACAAATACCGAGATAAGTACCAGTAGGAACGGCTGGCAGACTAACCAAAGTCCATTCACTATCGGAAAGTTCAGGCAAAACAACCTCATATTCAGAACCAGCCTTGAAAGAGCCATCTTCCTGCTTGACGCACGTGTAAAACTTAACAGTTCCATTTGAACCTGTCTTCTTTACCTGAAGGGTAACATCTCCTGTAACAGCAGGAGTAACAAGCATATCCTTCACTGTAACACCAGCCCAGCCACCAATGGTCTGCGACCCGATTTCAAGGTACTCGCTGTTGTCAACACCTCCAGTTTTAACGGCACTGTATTCAACATAGGATTCGTCCCCGTACTCATAGTCGATATACGAATCAACAATATGCCCCCAAAACTTAGGTGCGAAATCATGCTCTGTTGTTACCAACCCGCTGAAATCGCAGACATAGTTGGCTGTTGCTTGAGCATTCGCCTTCGGCACAAGAAAGGCGAGTAGCATCATGGTTAATAATAAACTTGTTTTTCTCATAATTAAATTTTTTAAAATTTCCTTTGTGAGAAGCCGGCAGTCCCCCGCCGACTTCCCTATAACATTACTTCTTGAGTAACTTTGTAGTGAATACACCACTTTCTGTTCTAACTGTCATAACATAAACACCTGCTGACAAGTCGGAAACATTTACAGTCTTAACACCAGTCTGACTGAGTACGACTGCACCTGACAAGTTTGCAATAACAACGTCGGCTGACTCAGCTCCACTTACTGTAACCACATCAACTGCAGGATTTGGATAGATTGAAACACCAGTCTTAACGCCTAATGCTTCAACACCACCACTAACATCTTCAAAATGCTCGAACGTGAAATCATCGAAGAAAGCAGCCAACCCTGATGTCACTGTATGGTGAACAGCAATATAGATTTTCTGTCCCGCATACTTGCTCAAATCAACATCAAAGAATTCATATTTGCCACCATAATAAGGCATTTGAACCTTGCTCATTGCAACTTCGAATGACTTCAACTGAGTATCTGTTGTGCTTACCAAAACCTCAACGCTATGCGGTGTTTCCGGAAGAATAGAGTTCACACTATTCCAGTTACGAGCATAAAATTTGAATCGAGAATCAGAGGTTGCCGTCATCTGCTTGCTGATAATCCAGTCGTTAGACTCACTTTCATCACCTGGAGCAATTGCAACGAGAACATTCTCTCCAGAAACTGGTTCAAAGACATTATTCCAATCCTTATCTGTCTGCACACAGAATGCAAAAGGAACGCCACGCATCGGGTAATCCAATGATGTCATTGCCGTAGTCGCTTTTTTATCAACGTCAACTGTTGTAAAGTCCTTTGGAGTCATTGTTCCTGCCTCTTCTTCTTCAAAGTCATAATATGCAATATCGTTAGCCAATGCATCGCCAACTACCGGCAATTCAATAACTGCTCCGTTATCAAAAGTAACCTTCATTGCATCTTCAACAACATTTGCAGTTGCTTTTGCACTGAATGTAATAGAGAATTGAGATGCCTTTCTCGGTTCAATAACTGTATTTACAGCCAATGTAGAAGTGAAGTTCTCCGTACCGAACTCAACCTTTGTAACCTTGATTGCCTTCGTTCCATCATTGATAACTGTCAACGGTTTTCTTGAAGTAACAAACTTGTTATAATTAACCTTACCTGCATCCCATTTTGAAACATTAAATGAAGCCTTAACCTCTGTTGATGGCTGAATAACAATCATATCAAGGCAAACACCTGATGCCTGCATATAAGAGTGAGCAACATATCTCCAACGGAAAGATACTGTCTTTCCAGCATAATCCTTGAGGCTGATAACCTCACGACACCAGAACTTATTATTCTTGTCCGAAATAATTGCAAGTTGCTTCCATTCATTGTCAACAAAAATTTCAAAGAAACAAGCATCAAGACCGTCATCTGCTTTCGAAGTGTTTTCCACAAGACCAGTATTGTCCTTTTCCAATGCTATCGGCATATCATTTCCCCAATAGAAACTGATTTCAAGAGGTTCTGCCGGCAATCTGAATTCGTTTGTGTTAAGAGATGTAGTTGTTTCCTGTTCACGGCAACTTGCAACAGCACTAAACTTGCCGTCGAAAGCATTTGTAGTGCTGAAATCCCAGCGTGTCCCTTGGTCGGTAGTGTAGTTCCAGCCAAGTGGCGGGAATTTTTCTCCCTCAAAACTTTCCTGATATGGGAATGTTGAAACCGTTTGGTCTGCCATAGTTGTGAAACTCCACATTTCAACATTTTGAGCCTCGCCATTATCGTTATAAGGAACGACTTTCCAGTTATACTTCGTTGCATAGTCACATCTTTCCAATGTATATTCAGTAACATCGCCAAGATCCTTGCCGTTAACTATGCTTGTCGCTTCTGCGTCTGTTCCAACATATAGTTTATAACCCTTAGCAAAAAGCACTCTTTCCCAAGAAAGGACAACATTTGAATTAAACACATCAACTGCATTGTTAGCAGGCGTTACGCACTTAGATGCAGACGGTTTACCTTCTGCGCCATACATCTTTGGCAGAACAACCCGGTCAAGGAAGAAAATAGAAGTTTCAGGAATATATTCCTCATCATAAGTAATTGCACTATAAACCCACTTCAAATAGCAATTGTCAGAGGCTGGAGAGCCCAAATCAACCCTTGCATTATCCATTCCGTTTATAACAGCAGAAGTCCAGACTGTAGTCCATGTTGCTCCACCATCCTTTGAGAACTGTAAAGTTACGTCATTAGCAGGGGCTGCTCCTTCAACATCACTGTCAAAATTATTAAAGCCAGTAAATGACACACTGTGTTTTCCTTGTGACAAGTCAAGTCTTGGTGTTGTCAACTCACATGCACCGTCAAGGATTGCTGACGCATAAGCAGAAAGATCCCCCTCAAGAGCATAGTTTGTTGCAGACCAACTCTTTGCTGTCCATCCAACTGGTGGGCAACCCTTTTCGAAACCTTCAAAAGTTGCTCCTTCCGGTAACGCTACCTTATTGGCAACAACGCGAAGTGAAGCATCGCCTCCATTAGTCTTGATGACAATCTTTCCATCTGTTGAACTTGTTAAATTTGATGAATACGAAATCTGGAAATCAACAGACTCATTCTTTCCCAAATTAACTTTTGAAACGTCTAAATTTGTACCAAAACCATTCGGCAATTCTACATCACTGATTGTCAAACCGCTTGTTCCTGTATTTTTAAGAGTAATAACCTCTGACCAAACTTTTTCGCCAATGAATACATCTCCAAAATTATACAACGTCTTTGACAATGTTGCAACAGGCGCTGTTTGCGGAGTGTACTTCGAAACCTTGACATCATCAAGATAGACAACATTAGCAATTTTTTTTAGCATCTTATAGACAAATGCCAACTTAACTTTCTTTCCTTTAAATTTTTCCAGACCAATCTTAGAATTATAGACTGTCCAACCAGACCATGGAAAGTTTGCAACGCCACTTTCCTTAAGAGCCTCTGCATCCTGGAAAGACCATACTGTAACAGCATTCTTCAAATCACCGTCCTCAACAACTCGAACTTGAAAATCATATTCTTGATTATCCAAGGCGGAAGCACTTGCTGCTTTCCAGTTGAACGACAACTGATAAGTATCATCAAGCGTCAACTCTGGTGACAACAGCATCTCTTCACGCGGTCCAGTTCCATCTGCAGGACTTTCAAACATAGAAGCATCACATCCAGCACAATGCGTACCACCAATCGTTCCCTTAGAAGCATAATAAATATGCCAACGATACTTAGTTGTATTCCCCAAATAACTGTCCTCAGTTGTCCAACCTGAACTAAAATTCGGGTCGTAATCAACTGTTGAACCAGTCTCGAAATCCTCCGACAAAATAGTCTGTGCCTGCAATGGTGCTGCAATCAAACTCAATGCCGTTAACAAAACGAGATTAATTTTTTTCATTACAATTCTTTTTTAGTTAATAATTTAGAATATATTTACCTGCAAATTTACTAAAAAATTACAAATATAAAGTAAAAAACAAAAAAATGTTACTAAATTTACCAAAACAATTAAAAGTTGTCTAAGCACCAAACGAAAATAACCATATATTCCCCCATAAGTACACAACACTACTGACCCAAATTAATCTTTACCAAGCACAAAAAAAGCGAACCAACAGCATTCGCCATTGGTTCGTTTTTTTGATTTATTGAAATATCCTTATTGACGGCCAGAAGTAGCAACGTTACGGTCGATTTTCTTAACAAGACCTTGGAGTACTGTGCCAGGGCCAAGTTCTGTAAAATCATCAGCACCATCAGCAATCATTGCTTGTACGATTTGTGTCCATTTAACAGGAGCAGTCAACTGAGCAATCAAGTTAGCCTTGATTTCCTCTGCATCTGTGTGAGGTTTAGCGTCAACGTCTTGATAAACAGGGCAGATAGGTGTTGCAAATTGAGCAGCATTGATAGCGTTAGCCAATTCTTCGTGTGCTGGTTGCATCAACGGAGAGTGGAACGCGCCACCAACCTTCAATTTCAAAGCGCGGCGAGCACCAGCAGCAGTAGCCTTTTCGCATGCAGCGTCGATACCTTCTTCTGTACCTGAGATAACAACTTGACCCGGGCAGTTATAGTTAGCCGGAGCAACGATTGCGTCGATTGACGCGCATATTTCCTCTACTTGTTCGTTAGTCAAACCAAGAATAGCAGCCATTGTTGATGGTTGTGCCTCACACGCCTTTTGCATAGCCATTGCACGTGTTGCAACCAACTTCAAGCCATCTTCAAAAGAAAGTGCGCCTGCTGCTACAAGTGCTGAGAACTCACCAAGTGAGTGACCTGCAACCATTTCTGGTTTGAATTCCTCGCCCATTGTCTTGGCAAGGATTACAGAATGCAAGAAAATTGCCGGTTGTGTAACCTTTGTTTGGCGCAAATCTTCTTCTGTTCCTTCGAACATCAAATCTGTGATTCTAAAACCTAAAATTTCGTTTGCTTTCTCAAACAATTCTTTGGCAGTTGCATTGTTTTCGTACAGGTCCTTACCCATACCTACAAACTGCGCGCCCTGTCCAGGGAATACAAATGCTTTCATAAGCCTTATTAAATTAATGTATTAATTTTCAGACCGCAAAGGTACGAATTATTTAATAAACAACAAAATCCGCAAGACCTTGTTAATTTTTTTATTAAATTAACATTTATCATACACAAATAGGGGAACAGTGGTTTATCTGAACTCAGTTACAAAGACTTTTTCACATTTAGAGCCTGTCTTGCAAATATACAATCCAGGTTGCGGATTCATCACTCTAACTCCCATCAGATTGTAGTATTCCGCTTTTTGCTCAGACTCCTCTACTTCAATACTTTCTATACCACTCGGGGCAGGTAATCCTATTACAATTGTCAAATCTTTTGTATTAACAGTTACGTTATACTGTTTTTCCTCACTGATATTCCACTTTAAATCCCCTTCTTGAGCAAGAGCAATCTTTCCACTGTCATTGGCATCTCTAAAATACCAGTATTTTGGATCCCATGTGCAAGCGCCTCCTAATGTTCTTGCAATCTTAAACTCACCAACTTTCAAATCAATATCGTCAGACTTGAAAATATAAGGCTCATTCTTATCCTGATAAAGTGGAATTCCTTTCATTACGTCCCAGCCGTTTACTGTAGCATCGCCAACCATAAACAATGAACAGATTTCAACCTGCTCTTCTTGATATGATGACATTTCAAACGTTGCAACAAGATTCTGCGTATCTATCGTTACAAAGTAATTTCCGTCTTTCTCCACTCTCAACTTAGCATATCCGGTATCATTTACACCAGTAGCCAAGTCTATTTTACCGTCAATCATTACAGCATCTGGAGCAGCGCCATATTCCTGACTACCCCACACTGGAGCACTCATTATCTTAAACTCCTCTCCTGCCAACAAATGGACAGTTCCAGAAAATGTTGCAGGATTTTCTGCTGTCGCTAAAAGAGCAGTACACAGATTTGGTTCCCACCCTGAAGGCGTTGCCTTACCAATAATATACAAATGATTGGCATTTGCTGATACTGCAAACATAATCATCGCCAACGACAAAATAATTCTTCTTACGTTTTTCATATTATCTAAATTTTAAAATTATAACGGTTTAATTGAAATTGCATATCCTCCACCAGGAGCAGCCTTCATCTTTAGTTTAGTTTTAGAAGTAACTGTTTTCTTAGTTATCTTATAAGCCTGTGGATTTGTCAGGTAGTGTGCATCATCGGCATCTGCATAAATGATTGCTTCATATTTTCTACCTTTATCAAGGAAGTCAAGACTTAGTGTTGATTCGTGACCGTGCTCACTCGCAGTGCAGCCAACATACCAGTCGTCTCCGCCTTTAGCCTTACGGGCAGCAACAATATATCGCCCAGGCTCAGCCTCAAGATAACGGCTCTCATCCCAATCAACTGCAACATCCTTAATAAACTGGAAAGCATCAAGGAAACGGTTATATACCTCAGGCAGGTCAGCAGCCATCTGCAACGGACTGTACATAGTTACATAAAGAGCCAACTGGCGGGCAAGAGTACTATTAACATGCCCCGGACTGGTTGGATTTACCTTTTTCATATCCATTTCAAAGATACCAGGAGTATAATCCATCGGGCCTCCCTGAAGACGTGTAAACGGTAAAACGGTTGTATGGAACGGCTTATTTCCTGCAAAAGACTCATACTCTGTACCACGAGCACTCTCATTGCCAATAAGGTTTGGATAAGTTCTGCAAAGACCTGTCGGCCTAACTGCTTCATGGGCATTAACCATAATCTTATGCTTTGCCGCCTCTGTAACGGCATAAAGATAGTGATTAACCATCCATTGACCGTAATGGTGCTCTCCTCGTGGAATGATATTGCCTACATATCCGCTCTTTACAGAATTATAGCCATACTTTTCCATCAATCTATATGCCTCATCCATGTGACGCTCATAATTTCGGACAGAGCCGGAAGTCTCGTGGTGCATCATTAACTTAACGCCCTTAGAATGAGCATACTTATTAAGATAATCTATATCAAAGTCCGGATAAGGAGTTACGAAATCAAAGACATAATCTTTTGACTTTCCGAACCAGTCTTCCCAACCGATGTTCCAGCCCTCTACCAGCACCTGGTCAAAGCCATGCTCCGCGGCAAAGTCGATGTACTTCTTTACGTTTTGGGTATTGGCTGGGTGCTGACCATGGCTTTTCGCCTTTGAGTAGTCAACATTATCCAGTTTTATGGAAGGCAAATCGTAGGTATATGACCACTGCTTTCCGGCACCAATCATCTCCCACCAGACACCAATATATTTAACAGGCTTAATCCACGATGTATCATCATAAGCACACGGCTCATTCAAGTTAAGAATAAGGTTAGAAGACAGCATATCGCGGGCATCGTCACTAACCATAACAGTACGCCACGGAGTATGGTCAGGTGTCTGCACGTATGCCTTCACACCCTGAGCATCTGGTGTCAGCCATGATTCAAACACAAAATTCTCATCATCAAGATTGAGGTGCATACAAGAGTAATTAACTAAAGCAGCCTCGTGAATATTAATATACAGACCGTCATCTGTCTTCATCTGCAAAGAAGTTTGAACGCCTGTTGGCGAGAACTGCTTTTGCGAAGCGTTACCGCAAATCGACGACTCCATAAACTTCCTCACTTGAGAAAGTCGAGACTCAGTATAGTCATACTCTTGAGTATCATAGTCACCGGCAATCCACCACGCAATGTGATCGCCTGTCATTGCAAACTGTGTATGCTCTTCCTTTACAGGAAAATAATCAAGATATTTCTGAACAGGAAACTCATATCGAAAACCAACGCCATCGTCATACACACGGAAACGGATATTCATAAATCTGCCATGGGCTGGTTGCGAAAGTTCAACAAGCATCTCTCGGTAATTGTTGCGAATTTCCTTATTCTCACCCCAAACAGGTTTCCAAGTCTCGTCAAAGTCGCTATAAGTAACATTCTTTTCTTCAAACTTATCCATCAAATTTGTTGAGCCGATAAGTTCCAGACCAAGATGTGACGGTTTTACGACAGTCTTGCCCTTATAACTCATTTCGTATGTAGGACGGCCGTCAACAATGCTGAAATCCACCCTAACGTTTCCATTTGGAGAGACAACTTCAGAGGCTGTTACTCCCCAGGCACTCCCCATCAAGAGGAGTGCCGTTGCTATAATATTTAACCTCATTTACCCTATTTTGAAAGTTTTACAATCTTACATCCATGAGCAGGTATTGTTGCGGTAAGTGATTCCGCTTTTCCTTCATCTGCATGTTTCCACAAGTCTCTAACATTATATTCTCCAGAGACCCCAAGATCTGAAAAGTTCACTGTAACAGACTTAGGACTATCATCTCTATTAAAGATACCAACAACATAGTCACCATTCGACATTTGACCGAACCAAACCTGATTATTTGCATCATTCAACTTGTCACTTATAGGCTTACCAACGAAGCGGTCTGCATTCAAGGCTAACATTTCCTCATTAGTGTAAAACTTGGTATTGTCACCGATAGTGCTATATTGGTCAGAAACAGTTACCGGACCTCCTGCCATAAGTTGCAAGGAAATGACAAATTCCTTTTCTGCATCTGTTGAGAAAGTGTTAAGGCGGATAAAGTCACCGTCAAGTATAACCTTGTCGCGGCCTGCTATATGCGACCAGTAGGTAAAACCGTCAAACATATTGTTGCAATTAGGCCAACTTGCGAATGATTGTCCGCGGTCACGTGCAGAGCAATGCCACCAGCCACCGTCTCCTGTATCTGCAACTATACGGACCATATTGCCATATTTAGCCTCAAGAAGGGCATCATCATTCAAGTGTGGCATCACAACGGATGTGAAAATTCCATATTTTTTTGCTGATTCAGCAATATAATTCAATGCTCGGGCATAGACATCTCTGCCATATCCACGACCTACTGTTCCCATATTGCGGTCCTTGCCGTCTTCATACCATGACATAAAATCCATACGGATATAATCAATACCCAAATCATGATAATGCTTGAAAAATCCGTCGATATACTCTTTTGCTCCGGCATGAGTTGCAACAACCCAACCGAACCACTTATCCTCATCTTTCGGATTTTGAACCTGGTCTGAACCATTATATCTTAGAGAGCCAAATGTATAATCTGTTCCCGCAATTTTTGTATCATCAGAACCGTGAAGCCAAAGAGGATTATCATAGATTCCGACTTTCAATCCCTTTGCCTTGCATTTCTCAACAAGTTCCTTGATTGACATAGAACCATAATGAGTCATATAGCCAGACTCGTCCTTGGCAAGCATAGGAATAAAGCCGTCTGTGCATACCATATCATAACCATAGGGCTTCAAGTCAGTTGCCACCCAATCTATAATCTTATCCCACTCTGACGGGGTAATATCCATATCCTCGTTAGCAACGCCAGCCTTCGATTGAAGCCAGCAATACTCATAAACGCTCCAGTAAAGAGGAGCCTTATAGTTATGGATATTTCCTACCTCCGGCAATTCGGGCAACTCAAATTTAGGAGGACGTCGCATTTCAATATCGTCGGTGCATGCACTAATTAATGCTGCGGCAGCCAACGTTGCTGATAATATTGTCATTTTTTTCATTGTGTTTTATTGTTATTTATAGTTTTGTTACTTGAAGTGTCCAGTTTTGCAAATCAAATACCAATCGGTACTTCCCAGCCTCTTCAACTCTCCATTTGTCATCAGGGTTCGTTGTATATATAAACTCGCTATCCTCAACTCCTTTTGCATTTATTTTACATCCGCTAAATGTTGGACGCAAAAACGGGCATGAGAATGTTCCGTCAGGTTCGAGACATGCCTTCATATCTCCCTGAACGAGGTCGCCTTCCCAAGTAAAAACATATTTGTTGTCAGGAGATTGGGTAAACGCAGTCGCATCATCCATACTCCAGCCACCTGGCGTTGCATCTCCAATCATATAGAGAGTATTGCTTTCAAGCGGTTCCTTTTCAGAACCGCCACCTCCCTCGGTCAATGATTTAACAGTAATTGTCCAATGCTCCAAATCAAAAGTAATGCGGTATTTGCCTGCTTCAACAACTTTCCATTGGTCATCAGGAGATGTTGTATAGACAAAATCAGCAGAAGAAACACCATTTGATGATATTTCGACATTGGCAGATGCTGGGCGGACAAACGGGCATGAGAATGTACCGTCAGGTTCAAGACATGCCTTCATATTACCCTGAACAAGGTCGCCTTCCCAAGTAAAAATATATTTGTTGTCAGTGGATTGGGTAAGAGCAGTTGCATTATCCATACTCCAGCCACCTGGCGTTGCATCTCCAATCATATAAAGCGTATTGCTTTCAATTGGCTCCTTTTCTGGAGACAATCCGCCCTTAAACTCTGCTGTTATAGTCCAGTTCTCAAGGTCAAATGTCAAATGATATGTACCGGCTGTTGTTACCTTCCATTTATTGTCTGGATTAGTGACATAAAGGAACTCTGCACTCTCAACTCCATTTTCTGAAATCTTGCAACCGTCGGTTGATGGCCTTACAAACGGAACATCCCAACTGCCTGTTGATGTGCAAGCCTTAAAATCTCCTGCATTTAGAAGTCCCTCATATTCATAAATATAATCAGAAGTCTTGTTCAACAAGGTTGGGGAATCAATATTCCAACCATTTGGTGTTGCATCGCCAACAATATATAGAGCATCTGCTTTAATAGGCTCCTTAATAGGCTCATCCTGACCTTTGATATAAAGAGAACTCATTGTCCAGTTTCTCAAGTCAAACGACAGGCGATACACTCCTGGTTCAACAACCTTCCACTTGTCATCTGGGTCACCGGCATGCATCTTAAACTCTGCATCAACTATTTCAGTCTTACCTATCTCTGCTCCATTAATTGCAGGACGGATAAAAGGAGCATCAAAGCTGCCGGTTGTCAGGCAAAGTTTCATCTCTCCCTTATTCAAGTTTCCTTCCCATGTAAACACGAGCGGATCTTCTGTTCCTGCCTCAAACGGAGTTGGAGAATCGATGCTCCAGCCATTTGGCGTTGCATCACCAACCATATATAGCGTTGAAGTCTTGATAGGCAGATTTCCTTCAATAATAACAAGGTCTTTTTCACCCTCGCATCCAGTCATAGATGCAGCAAGGCTGAGACCGGCAATCGCATATATAAAATTTTTCAGTTTCATTTTTAGTTTTATTTTGGTAGTGGAACATTACTTGTTGTAACCCGGGTTCTGAACCAAAGCAGGGTTAGAATTAAGGATAGGACGCATAATAGGGAATATTTCCGTATTCTTGTTAGCATCAGGTGTCTTATCCCACCAAGTACCAGAAGAAAACTTGCCGAATCGTATCAAATCGATACGGCGACGGCCTTCTGCGAAGAACTCGCGTCCCCACTCTGCAAGCATTTCCTTTTCATCAAGTTGGGCATTACCCTCTGGTGCATAAAAGACTTGTTTGTAATTTTCTTCAGGATAATTGCGTTTGCGAACACTATTAAGCAGTTTTGCTGCCTCTTGCTTGTTACCGGCACGCAGTTTGCATTCTGCCAAAGAATAGATAATTTCAGGCAAGCGTATTTCCGTATAGTCACTTTCCATTTGATGAGCATCATCGTCGCTATAGAACGGATACTTTGCAAAATGCCATCCCGAATTATGGTCACCATTCATGAGATTACTTGTCTTGTTCGACGGCCACTTATCCGGTGCCATTCCTTGGAAATTACCAACAGCATCACGGATATAGAGGTCATACGGCTGTTCTGGTGCACGGACGCGTGCCTTCTTGCCATTATCGTCAATATACTCAAGATAGCCGAACAGGAACATACCCTCACGAGTGCTGTTTCCGAGATTACGGTACAGTTTCATACGCTCATCACCCGGATATTTGCGGAAATTCTGGATTGGCATACCAAGTTCAAATTTATAAAGTTCTCCATTAAGGTCGTATGAAGGAGACGCTGCATATTTTGTGTTATGGCCTCCACCTTTTGCTTTTCTATCATTAAAGTAGAAATGGGCTTTTGCAGGAGCAGTCCACCAGAATGTATCGCCCTTATAGTGCCAGAATGAATAACCCTGATCTCCTGGAAATCCGAATATTACCTCATCACACTTATTGTTGTCCCAATCGAATGCAGCATCCCAGCGGTCTGCAACTTCGTATGCTCCATAAACTCCGTCAAGAATATCCTGTGCAACGCGTTCACAATCAGCATAGCGGTCTTCTCCTATATATACGGAAGCATTAAGATAAAGACGTACTAATAAAGCGGCAGCACCAGCCTGAGTCCATTGTCCCTGAATGTTCTCGCCAGAACCAAGACTTTCCTTCTTTGTAAGCAACCCTAAGCAAGCCTTCAACTCGCCTTCTATAAATTCAAAGATAACCTTAGGCTCAACCTGATAATCTGTATTCTTAGAAACATCACTGTAACTGACCGCCAAAGGTATATTTCTGAAAGCATCAAGAAGACGAAGATAGAACCACGCACGCAACGCACGGCACTGGGCATTAATATTATCAAATTCAACCTGTGTGAAACCAAATTTATCAGGATTCAACTTTGCAAGGTCTTCAATAACATAATTACACTGCATAATCCCCTGGAAACAACCGTTCCATTCTGTCTGGGCATCACCACCGTCCTCTACATTCCATTGGTGATAGTGCAGACGACGCCATTTGCCTCCGTCGTCCCACCAGCCGTCACGAGTAGGTGTTATTAACTGGTCCGCACTAAGTTCATTAAGAACATGGCGGCTCTGAATGCTCCAGAAAGCATGCTCGAACGGACGGAATGCAGCTCGGATAACGTCATTCTTTGTATTATAATAGTTTTGCGTTCCTACCTGGTCATATAAGGTCTCATCCAAGTCTGTACAACTTGTGAACGCTACGGCAAGGACTGCTGCCGCTGCTATATTTTTGAATATCTTCATTTTTCTATATTTTCAAGTTGTTAGAAATCAAGTTGAACACCAAAAATGAACTGGCGTGTTGACGGATAATAAGAACGAGAACCTTGTCCTCCCGGTGTCAAACCGTTTACCTGATATGTTGACGGGTCAACTCCGCTAAACTTAGTGATTGTAAATACGTTCTTGACTGTTCCGTAAACGCGTAGCCCGTCAAGGAAACGGCAATTTGGAATAGACAGATTGTAACCGAGCGTAATCATATCAAGTTTAAAGTAATCTCCCCTTTCAAGGAAATAATCACATACAACAGGATTTGCGTCGGGATTGATATCAAAATTCTTGCCGTATGCTTTCTTTAACCTGTTTCCTGTAAAGTTTCTTGTTCCGTAATAGAAATCATGGATGTTGAAAATGTCAAATCCAAAAGCCCCACGGAAGAATAAAGCCAAATCAAAATTCTTATAACGGAAGTTATGACTCGTTGACATTGAGAACTTAGGCATACCGTTACCAACAACCTGACGGTCCTCGTCTGTTGCCTGTGAAGCACGGATTATATCTCCTTCCTTATCATAAACCAGCCAATCTCCTTCGGTTGTTATTCCTGCAAATTTCCACATATAGAAGTTGCCAAGTGGCTTGCCTTTTTCTATACGCTGCAAATTATAATACGGATACGGATCTTCAGTGCTGCAAACATTATAGAAGTCCTGACCAACATATTTAGAGTTGCTGAAATCAACGAACTTGTTACTCATAACCGTACCAATAACGTTGAAACTGTAAGAGAAATCCTTCTTATTGACTGCATTGAACCCAAAGTCAAACTCAAAGCCGGTATTCTTCATCGTTCCAACATTTACAAATGTTTCGTCAAATAAATAAGGAGGAACGGGTACCTTATAGTTTCCGAGCAAATCTTGCTGACGGCGGTTAAAATAGTTTAATGAGCCATAGAAGCGGTTATCGAACAAAGAAAAATCTACGCCGACGTTCCAGTTTTTACCCTTTTCCCACTTCAAGTCCGGATTAACGTTCTTTGAAGGGCCCCAAACTTGAAAATACTTGCCATTATAGAAATAATAGCCAAATCCTGTCATTGTATTCAAAGAATTATAACTGCCAAAATCCTGATTACCCGTAACTCCATAGTCGCCACGAATCTTCAAATCATTTATCCATTCTGCTCCGTCAAGAAATTCCTCTTCCGAGATACGCCAACCAGCAGAAACAGCAGGGAAGTTACCCCACTTATGATTGGCACCGAATTTTGAAGAACCTTCATGACGCAATGATGCAGTGAACAGATATTTTCCCTTAAAATCGTAACTCAATCGTCCGAAGAAGGAAATCAACTTTGCGTCATTCTTGTAACTGCCCATAAGAACTTCTCCTTCTTCTTTTGCAAGTTCTCCTGAACCCATATTGTCTGAGCCGAGACCATCATTTGGGAAGTCCTTGTTTGACATGTCAAAACCTTCATATCTTGAATACTGGTAAGAATATCCCACCATAGCCTTGATATTATGCTTGTCGGCTATGCTTGTGCTATAGTTGGCAAGCCATTCAAGAATATACTGACGCTCTTTTGAATATGCACGGCTTGCCTCTCCGTCATAACCGCTATTAATTGCAAGCGTGCTGGTTGACGGACGGAACCACGAGTCGTTATTGCTATACTGGTGGTCGGCAAACATTATCTGCGTTGAAAGATTATGATTGCTTATTCCTCCCTTTGCAAGCAGCGGAAGCAAGTTCAACTTAACTGTTCCGTCCCAGTCAAGAAGTTTTGTATCAGCGTGGTTTTTCTCGAGTTTCTGCAATTCAACAGGGTTGCTTCCAACAACCTGACCTTGGAAATTGTAATATAGATTAGGATTTTCAGGGTCCATAATAGGAGTCGTCGGGTTTGCCTCTATCGCATTGCGGAAGACGCTCCAATCGGCATTATCACGATAAATGATACGCGGCGCAACATTCAAGTTGATTGTAAACAGCCCTCCTTTTGTTGTGTGCATAACAGAAGCGCGTGCTCCATATTCCTCTCGCTTTGAACGAAGGTCTATACCATGAGCATTACGGTAATCTGCACTGACACGGTAATTGCTTCGGTCATTGCCGCCACTGACGGTCAACGTGTGTTGAGTTGTTATACCTGTACGGGTAACAGCATCGAACCAGTCTTCATTACCGCCAAGGTCAACGCCACGGTCACCCCAGCCAAGACGAACTTCTCGGTAATCTTGAGCACTCATCATATCAAGTTCGCGGATAGCGTTATCAAACACTACATTTCCAGAATAAGAAGTATGCGTCCTACCATCTTTGGAACCTTTCTTCGTCGTTACAAGGATAACGCCATTTGAACCGCGGGTACCATAAATAGCCGAAGCGGCACCGTCTTTCAATATATCGAAAGACGCAATGTCGTTTGGATTAACGTTTGTCAGATTTCCTCCTGGGACTCCGTCAATAACGATTAGCGGGCCAAGACCTGCTGAACGTGAGGAAACACCTCGAATCTGAATACTTGCCTGATTGTTCGGGTCACCGGCTCCGGTATTGGTAATGGAAACGCCAGGAACCTTACCCTGAATCATCATCGTCGGGTCTATGGAACTCGCGGAAAGGAAGTCCTTCTCACTAATGTGTGAAATTGCGGAAGTTAGTTCTTTCTTGTCCATAGTTCCATAACCGATAACAACAACTTCACTAAGCACTTCTGAATCCTCAGACATCTGCACATTAATATCAGTGCGTCCGTTGATGGGTTCTTCTACTGTCTTATAGCCAACGTAAGAAAAACGGAGTTTTCCCTTGGCATCAGTCTCTAAACTGAATTTACCGGAAATGTCGGTTGCTGTACCAGTCTTGGTACCTGGAACAACAACGCTAACCCCTATCAGAGGTTCGCCAGTCGGATCAGTTACTGTTCCTCTAACAC
>Michael_p2__coassemble_8577_pt1 | contig 2671 bp, 2 predicted proteins | sample Michael_p2__metabat2_high_PE_012 | metagenome-assembled genome bin Michael_p2
CATTTTTAGTTGTTATGCAAATATCTGTTTCTGCTTTATTTTGTAAAGAAAAGGAAGAAATCAAAATATTTTCGCATGAATATATGTTTTACAGAATAAATATCTACGAAGTGCCTCAGCACTCTATGTATATGCTCTTTTTTATGACAGAACCTACTGATACATTGGTGTTTGATATGGATAGTGTGAGTTCCGTGTTAAGTAGTATTCGTACGGATTCTATGATATTTTCTGATAGTGCTGTTATTCGTGTGTTTGTTGATTTATATGGTATGTCAAAGAAAGCTGAAACTGCATATAATTTTTTTATGTGTGATTTTTCAGAAGAGTATTCAAAAAATTTAAAAGCAAAAACATTCCGATTGCGAGATGGCTTTACTCTTGAAGTGAGTTATTTTAAAATTGTGGGATTGTTTGCGAAATATGACTTACCTAATAGTTATCATTATTTAGTTTATACGTTTGGAGAAAAAGGTAAGGATTTCCGCTATATTTGCCCTCTTCATATATTATATAGCGAATCAATAGAAAATCTTATTATAAAAGATAAAGATAGATAAGCGATTCATTGTTTATAAAGAGTTTTATGCTATATCAATTAATAGATATGATGATAAAACAAAATTTCTTGAATAATATTTATATTTGAGCGCATTTTATAAATCCGGACATGGACTTGTCTTGGAAAGTAAGACAAGATACAGGACAGTATTTTAACGTGACGAACTATTACACATACGCAATGCCGTATGCGGATTTGAACGGCTATGACCGATACAAGTACAGCGGCAAGGAGATAGAGACTGCCAATGGCTTGAACCATTATGACTTCCATGCCCGCAGTCACGACTTTGCCCTTGGGCAGTTCACTGGTCAGGACAAAAAGGCTGTTGACTATGCCTCCGTTTCCCCATACACCTACTGCACCGCCGACCCCGTAAACAAATAAGAGAGCATATTCATTTTGAAATTTGCGAAAACAAATTTGCGGAGTGTGGTAAATTTCGGAGAATTTGTGTAATTTTGTGCCGAATATAGGGAGACCTATTACTTTCACTTTTGTTGTAAAATTAAAATTTAATAAGCATGAAGGCTAAACAAGACCTTGGTTTTTGGCAATTATGGAATTTGAGTTTCGGGTTTTTCGGAGTTCAAATCGCGTATGCACTTCAGAGTGCTAATATCAGTAGGATTTTTTCAACGTTGGGTGCGGACCCTCACGATTTGAGTTATTTTTGGATTTTACCGCCGTTGATGGGTATTATTGTTCAACCTATTATTGGTGTAGCGAGCGATAAGACTTGGTGTCGTTTCGGCCGCCGTATTCCATATTTGTTCATTGGTGCTATTGTTGCCGTTTTGGTTATGTGTCTGCTTCCGAACTCGGGAAGTTTCGGTTTGACAGTTAGTGCGGCTATGATTTTCGGACTTATGTCGCTGATGTTCCTTGACACGTCAATCAACATGGCTATGCAGCCGTTCAAGATGCTTGTTGGTGATATGGTAAACGAAAAGCAGAAAGGTTTGGCTTACTCAATACAGAGTTTTCTTTGTAATGCAGGTAGTCTTGTCGGCTATTTCTTCCCGTTCGTACTTGCTTTTATAGGTATATCTAATGTGGCAGAACCGGGAGTGGTTCCAGATTCAGTAATTTATTCATTCTATGCAGGTGCTGCAATTCTTATTTTATGCGTTATCTATACCAGTGTTAAGGTTAAGGAGATGCCTCCGAAAGAATATGCTGAATTTCATGGAATTAGTGCTGAACAGGAAAAAGAGAAAACAAATATTTTCAAGTTGCTTGCAAAGGCACCGTCTGCATTCTGGACAGTTGGACTTGTTCAGTTCTTCTGTTGGGCTGCGTTTATGTTTATGTGGACTTATACCAACGGTTCTATTGCGTTGAACGTTTTTGACGCTCCATTGAATGGTGCAGTTTTGGATACAACTTCAATTCAATATCAAGAGGCTGGTAACTGGGTTGGTATCTACTTCGCTATTCAGGCTGTTGGCTCTGTTCTTTGGGCTATGGTAATACCTATGTTTAAGAATAAGAAGATGGCTTATATTGTAAGTTTGGTATTGGGAGGAATCGGATTTATGTCAATATTCTTTATCCATGACCAATATATGCTGTTCGTTTCATTCTTGCTTATCGGTTGTGCATGGGCTGCAATGCTTGCTTTGCCATTCACAATCTTGACAAATGCGCTTACAGGCGGTCACATGGGTACTTATTTGGGACTTTTCAATGGAACAATCTGTATTCCGCAAATAGTTGCCGCTGCGTTGGGCGGTTCAATTTTAAAGATGTTGACACCGGAAGGTGGTGTTGCTCCAGAGGTTGAAATGCTCTTAATTGCTGGTATACTTTTAATTGTTGGAGCGGTTTGCGTATTCATTATTAAGGAAAAAGACAAACCAAAAGTTGAAGCATAAAAATTCAGGTTATAATTAAGGCTGCATCTTTTTGAACTGCACCCCAAAAGTTAGACAAAAAACTTTTGGGGTGCAGTTCATTTCGCTTTTTATACGCTGTACCAATTTGGGTTTAGGCTTTGCTTGATTATAATCATGGACGCTCTCAAGTTGGGACCAGTAATCAGGGCAGAAATTTGCATCATCGGCAAATAAATTGTTGCAATTTTTACAGACTTTCATAAATAAAAGA